>Ga0056108_1000192_pt1 | contig 22471 bp, 17 predicted proteins | sample WorMetG1BERMUDA1_FD_83875 | JGI IMG/M metagenome (GOLD analysis project Ga0056108, IMG submission 83875) | Marine gutless worms symbiont microbial communities from Max Planck institute for Marine Microbiology, Germany - Inanidrilus... ... | reverse complement strand
TCGTTCCGCCCTCCACCGAATCACTCGGGAAACGGAATCACGATCTCAGAAACCGATCAACAGGGGTTTATCAACAGTATCTGATGACTCAGGACGACCTCAACATCTACACCGCGATCGGCATCGACTACGGCCGTTTTCTTTTGGTCGATGACCGCGACTTCTTCGGCGCGCCGGTCAATACGGCAAGCAAGCTAGGCGAGGATATCGCCGGCGCCGGCGAGATCCTGGTCACCGCCAATGCCATGTCGCATGTGCCGGAGAGCGCCGGACTGAAAACCGAATCCGAGACATTCGAGATTTCGGGAGTTACCATCGAGGCCCGTCGTATCCTCTACTGATACGGTTGGCTAATAAGACTGGGACGGACCCGACCGCGATTGGGAACGGGTTCCAAATTCGGGAGCTGCGGAATGGCAGACATCACGACTTCACCGCTGTTCATCTTGGCGACGGCTCTGGCCTACGTCATCAATGCGGATAACGAAACGACCTTCGAGGAAAAGGCGAAACTGATTACCGCCTTCGGCAAGCACGTGAGTCGCGGTGAAATGACCAACGAAGAGCTACACGCGGTGATGGACGACGCCTTCGAGTACGCCAGCCGGACCGAACTGGACCTTTTTCTCCGCAACGTGACGCCAAACCTGTCGCCCGGCCAGAAGGTTGCCATATTCATCAATATCTACGACACGATGCTGGTCGACGGCATCGTCATGGCCGGGGAAAAGGCGATCGTCAACAAATTCATCGGAGCCTTCGACATCAGCCGCGATACGGTCCGCGCCATACGCGAGGTCCTGATGATGAAGAACGATACGGCGGTCTTCACTGACCGCACCCACCCCTACAACGAACCGTCCTATCGCTTCGAAGAAGATATACGATGCCGGGGTCAGCGACAGTTATCATTCGCCGCAGTTGACCGATAAGCTGCCAGGCATGAAAGAACGGTGGAAGGAAACCGATAAGCCGAGTTGAGGGTCGGTATCTCGGCTAGCCCGTCACCGGACTACTTGCTGGCGAAATAATCCCGCAGGAAGTTCTTCAGGCGCGGCTGCGGCGTAAACTTGGCGGCGAGCTTGCCGTCCTTGACGCGGACCACGTTGGCGAAACCGGTCGCTTCGACGGCCTCGCCCTTGATGTCACCCGTCAGCTTAAACTCGAAATACTGGTTGCCCCTGAGGTTGCCGTCGTACCCGGTCACCGCGAAGCCACCCATGGACACGTCGAGGACCTGGTACTCGGGGCCCGAACGACCGGCGTCATCGAGGACGGAAAGGGTTTCGCCGTCGCACTCGACCCGTTCGTGTTGGCGCTTCGGGCCGTCCCCCTTGTCGCCACCCTTGTCGTCACCGCCAGTTATTTTTTTCAGCCAGGACATCCGTTTCCTGTCCTTTGTTCAGCACGTGGCCCCTACTTTGTCATGTTTGGCCGGAGTTTTGTAGGCCTCAAAGTAAAGTTGCGAAATCACCGTTCCTTTAGCGCGAGGTTCATCTGCCCGATATAGGGGTCGAGCAGGTAACGCATGACCGTCCGCGTACCGGTCTGAATGCTCGATTGCACCTGCATACCGGGCGACAGCCGGTAGCGTAGCGTACCCCGTTCGAAGAATTCCTTCTCCGGTACGATACGCACCTTGTAGAAGGGCGACCCTTCGCGGGTGACGATGGTATCGGGACTGACGTGGACGACCTTGCCGAGCAGCGTGCCGTAACGTGCCGCTTCGCCAGAAGCTAGTTGCACCCGGGCTTCCTGACCGATTCGCACGTAGCCGATGTCCTGGGGCGGAAGGCGCGCCTCGATGAGCAGTGTGTCGTCGCCGGGAACGATGTCGAGCACGGTCTTACCGGCCTGCACGACGCCGCCAACCGTCACCACGTAGAGGGTCTTGACGATACCGTCGACCGGTGCCCGGAGCACGGTGCGCCTAAGGCTATCCTCCGACTTGCGAATACGCTGCGACAGCTCCTTATGTGTGCGCCGGGCATCAGCCAGTTCCTTCGCCGCTTCCTCGCGGAACCCGTTTTCGATGGCTTTCAATTGCGCCTTCGCCGCATTCTGGGCGGCGACGGCACGGGGCAGCAGGGCACGGTCTTCCTCGATACGGCCCTGCAGAGACGATTCCTCCTTAAGCAGGTCGAGATGCGCCATGCGGTTGGTCAGGTCGAGCTTGATCAGTTTGTTCGAGATCTTCAGCTGCTCGCGCACCAGATCGAGGCCGCGCGTGTTGTTACGCATGCGGGCCTTGACCTCCATGATCTCCTGTTCCTTCTGCACGATTTCCTCGCGTTGGGTGGCGAGTTGGTTCTCGACCCGGTTGCGCCGGGTCCGGAACAGCGACTTCGCCTGACTAACCAGATCCGGCTCGCTGGCGGCCAGTGCCGCCGGGTAGGTGAGATCGGCCTGACCCGACATTTCGGCCTCGAGGCGGCCGATGGAGACTTCCAGCGCGGCGAGGCGGATTTTCAATTCTTCGACCTCGGCTCCGGACCGGGTCGGTTCCAGTTCGATCAAGGCTTGGCCCTGTGTGACGGGATCGCCCTCCTTGACCAGGAACTTTCGCACGATGCCGCCTTCCAGGTGCTGCACCGACTTGACCTGTCCGGCCGGGACCACCTCGCCCATGGCGAGGCTGACGACGTCGAGTTCACCGACCGTCGCCCAGGTCAGAAAGACCCCGACCAGTGCCATGCAACTGGCCAGGAACAGGTGGGTTCCCGCATTGCCGCGCTTTTTGCGGGGCTCTTCTTGCGGTTCCGTGCCGGCGTCCGCTTCCGGGTTTGGCTTCGGTTCCTTCGTCATCCGCCGCTCTCCCTTCGTCCGCCAACGGGTAGCGCATCCTTGTCGTCGACGGCTTGGGCCGTCGTCGGAGGTCCCGAGGTCAGGGTCAGATTCGGAACCGGCTTGGCGTTGAGGTCGAGGATCAGCCGGGCACCGCGGACGATCACCGGGTCAGCGGTGACGACGATGATCGTGCGTCCGGCCTCGGCGAGTTCCTTCATGATGGCGTAGACGGCAGCGCAACCTTCCTGGTCGAGGCCCTCGGTCGGTTCGTCGAGGTCCGGATTGACGGCCTCGATGTTGGCGCGGATGGTGTCGTTGAGGAAGGTCGGTTCCTGCGGCATGTACATGATTTGGCGCCGCCACCACGCGGGAGCCATCTGGCGCACCTCGACGCCGTCACCGAGCAGTTGCCCGCGTGTTGGCTCGACGAGACCGACCAGAAGCCGGGCCAGCGATGTCTTGCCGGCCCCGTTGCGACCGCGCACCAGCAGGACCGATCCCGGCTGCAGGGTCAGGCTCAGTGATTCAAAGAGCGGCGCCTGGGCGCCGCCGTGGGCAAAGGCGATGTCGCGAAACTCGACCGAACCCGTATAGGTCTCGAGCGCCGACCCGCCTTCCGCCTCGACAGGCATCAGGACCAGCTGTCGCACCTTTTCGAGGGCCTGTTCGGCCTTGGCCATGGCGTCGCTCAATTGGGCCAGCTTGATCATCGGTCCGAGGCCGCGGGCGGCCAGGATGTTGGCGCCGATCATGATGCCGACGTCGAGCTCACCAGCGACGACGAGGACGGCACCAGTGGCGATGATGGCGACACCCATCACCGCTTGCAGGCTCTGGGTCAGGGTCTGGGCCATGCCTTGGCGGCCGCTGACCCGGCGGCGTAGCGTCTGGCTGTGTTCGACGAACGTGCGCCAGGCCTTCATCATCGGTTCATGGCCGCCGAAGGCGCGGATGGTGTCGGCGGCGCGGCCGGCCGTCGAAACCAGGCTGTTGTCGAATCCGGTGACCTGGGTCAGCTGCTGGGTAATTGGCTGAGTCAGGCGCTGGTTGACGATGCTGAAGAGAAAGGCGCCGACGATGAAGATCGACGCGATGCCGCCCAGTACGGGATTGAGCATGAACAGCGCGGCGACGAAGACCAACGCGAACGGCACGTCCATAACAGCCGCCATGTTGGGCGCGTTGTAGGTGGTCTCGACCGTCGACAGTCCCTGGACGGTCTCTCGGCGCTCGCCGGCCGGGATGCGCTCCAGGGCCTCTGTCTTGGCGGTGACCATGACGCCGAAGGCGCCGACGGCACGCTGTTCATCGCGTTCGGCGAGTTCGGTGGCGGCGATCATCAGGCGCGCCTGGCGGAATCCCATCTCGAGCACGATGGCGGCGAGCACACCCGTGGTCAGTGTGATCAGGGTCGCGTCGATGCCGTAGGCGACGTAGCGGTTGAGGACCTGGATGACGAACAGAGGCGAGGCCAGGGCGAGGAGATTGGCGAAAAACGACGCGAGCAGAAGCTCCGCCGTAATGACAGGCCGGGCCGCAAATCGCCGGAAAAGTTCCCTCATGGGCGAATCATCTCAGAAGTTGTAATAATTCGCAATGAATCCAGTCGCTTAGTTTTTCTTGCGTCGGGTCCAGCCGACGCCCCTGAGGAAGCCGACGCCCCTGAGGAAGCCGAGGACCGGTGGGCGGACGAGGTCTGCGTACCACTGGGCGCCTTCGCGGTTGAAATGGCCGTCCGACAGCCGGAGCGTCCCCTTCCTTTTCGCCCAACCCCAGCCCGAAGGAATCAGCTCCGTCGTGTCGACGAAGAAGAACCCGGGTGTCGATTTTGCGAGGCGGGTGAGTTCCCGTCGGGCCTGGTCAAACATCTTCCGTTCGGGCGTCGCCTCGTCATTTCCGAACATTTCCGCCTCGGCCGGCACCCAGACCGCCATCAACGGCAAGCGTGCCTCGCGGGCGATGCCGATCAGGCGTCCCATGTGGGCGGTGGTGACAGCGACCATCAGATTGATCGACTGCTCGTCGCTTTTGTTTTCTGGAAGTTGTGCCGTGAACGCCGGCGCCGCATCGATCCCGTCGTTCGGCGTTTCCGCCGGTTGCTCTTGCGGTGGCGCTCCCACCGTCGGCCGGTCGAGGCCGCGCTTCCATTTGAGCGCGCGCTTCAACTGATCCTTGGCCAGCACGAACGAGTGCGAGTTGCGGTTGAGCCAGGCGTAGGGCGTGTGGTTGAGGAGCCGGCGTTTCCAGGCCGAAAACGGTTGCACGTCGATGAGCCGGACCTCGCCGGTGCCGTCGACCGCGAACTCGGTGACCCGGTAGTCGATATCGGTGACGACGTTGTCGATCAGATCGTTGTTGTTGATGAAATAAATAACGGCTGCCGGTTCGATGGCCGGGATGTGGCGCTCCAGGAGCTTCTTGACGTGCCCCGTCGAATAGCCGCCGACCCCGGCGTTCAGGAGCTGCACCGCCGGGTCGGCTTTTTCGGCGGCAGTCTTGAGGGCGGCGAAATAGGTGTCGGCGGATTCCAGCCCCCAGCCAAAGGTGAAGCTGTCGCCATAGACGAGAATACGCAAACGGTCGGGCGAGGGATCGACCTCTTCGTCCATACGGAAACCCTGCGCATTGGTGCGTACCCGGTAGGGGCCTTCCTTCGTATAGGCGTCGACGTAATCGGCGTTGGGAGCGATGTAGGTGCCGAGATCCGGGTCGGGCCGGGCGTAGTCGCGAACCAGAGTCTGTGGCAACGTCATCCGCACGCCGATTTCCATGGCACCAAGGCCGAGGGTGACGATCGCCAGGACCAGGAGCCCGTTGGTGAGGAACCGTCCGAACATGCCGGTTTATGGCACGGGGCGAGGGGTTTGTTCAAATGCCCTTAGGTTGTACCGTGCGGATACGACCAAACCGGATCACAATAATAAAGCCCGGCATTATGAGATCGTCTCCAAAGCTCTTCGAGGAACGTTATGTCTACGAGAGGGGTTTCGCGACCGTTTATGCCGGCCGCCTCCAGCCGAAACTCAGCGACCTGCAAGAGGGTGTCCAAGTGTCGTTGAGGAGGATGCGGAGACTCCTATCCGCAACCTTCTTCTTTATCACCGGGGCGGCAACCATCGCGTTTCTGGTCGGCGAGCCGTATTGGACGGCTCCACTAATCGTCGCCGGATTGGTGGCGCTCGTATCTTATCGCACGATCCCGCTTAAGGAGATCGGCCGAGACGCCCGGGAACGGGTGATCAACGCCGTATTCACCTTCGTCGGCGAGGACAGCTTCCGACGCGAGGACGAGAACGCATTTCCCGTGGACAGGTTCGTCGAGGCCGGACTTGTCCAGGGTCGCCCGGAAATGGAGAATTGCCTGAGCGGCGTCCACAACGGCGTTCGTTTCCAGGCCGTTGAAGCGACCTATAACGACCGAGTGCGGGCTGCCTACGATCGATTGGAAAGGAGTCCGCGTCGTCAGGTTGACGGATTGTTGATCTCGATCGAGATGGAATGGCCGCATCGTGGGCGAGTTTTGGTCACACGTCAGAATCCCATGTATGTCGGCCGCACCATCCTTGAGACCGAAACCCCGGACATCCTCATCACCGGTGTTCGGTCCGATACGGGAGACGCGGATTTCGACCGCCAGTTCCAGGTTTTTTCGGAAGACCCCTTTCAGGCATCGGCCGTTGTCACGCCGGGTTTTCGCCGGAACCTGGCTGCGCTTGCGAACCCGCTTGGCAGCGACGAGTTCAATGTGGCGGTCTTCGAAGGCAACGTCCTGTTTGCCGTCCAAATCGACGCGCGCCTTCTCGATTGGCCCGACCCGGCTCGCTCGTTGGGCCAGGCTGCCGAAAAGGCACGCCACGTCTTACGCCACTTGATGTGGATTCGCCTCATCGTCGACCGTATCACGGGCGGGTACCTGGATATCGACGAACTGATCTTTGAAGAAACGGGCGGCGTTGGCGAGCACCGGTACCGGGGCTACAAAATCGTTCGCGACGGGGCCGGTTCGTTCGCCGTTCGCCGCGATGACGGCGGCGTGGTGCCGGGTGCCCGGCCGTTCGTAAAAGCGAAGGACGCGATAGCGTTTATTGACCTGGTGGCGCCCCGTTAAATGGAGAAAATCGGAGGGAGCCAAGCCCGAGAAGACTCGCCATTGCCTGCCCGCAAGGCCTATATAGTCCCCATGGATGGACTCCCTCTTTTCTCCCCGCCGAAGCGCACGGCCGTCGAGGACGGGCGGCGCTTTACGCTGGCCTCGCCCTTCGACCCGGCCGGAGACCAACCGCAAGCGATCACCAAGCTGACGGCGGGGCTCGAGAAGGGCGAGCGCGACCAGGTGCTGTTGGGCGTCACCGGGTCCGGCAAGACCTTCACCATGGCCCACGTCATCCAGAACCTGAACCGCCCGACCCTGGTCCTGGCCCCCAACAAAACCCTGGCCGCCCAGCTCTACGGCGAGATGAAGGAGTTTTTCCCGGAGAACGCGGTCGAGTACTTCGTGTCCTACTACGACTACTACCAGCCCGAGGCCTACGTGCCGCGCACCGATACCTATATCGAGAAGGACGCCTCGATCAACGAACAGATCGACCGCATGCGCCATGCGGCGACCCGCGCGCTCTTGGAGCGCTCGGACGTGGTCATCGTCGCCTCGGTCTCCTGTATCTACGGCATCGGTGCGGTGGAAACTTACGCCGAGATGACGGTGAAGCTGCGCAAGGGTATGCTGATCGAGCGCAGCGATTTCCTGAAACGTCTGGTCGAGCTGCAATACAGGCGCAACGACACGGCCTTCTTCCGGGGCGCCTTCCGGGTCAGGGGCGACGTCGTCGAGGTCTTCCCGTCGCACTTGGAGGACCGAGCCTGGCGCTTCTCGCTGTTCGGCGACGAACTGGAGGCGATCGGGGAGATCGATCCGCTCACCGGCGAGAAGTTGGGGGCGCTCGACGAGGTCATCGTCTATCCCAATTCCCATTACGTGACGCCACGCCCGACGCTGTTGCAGGCGATCCCGCAGATCCGCGCCGAGCTCAAGGAGCGCCTCGAGTATCTCCGCGGCAACGAAAAGCTCCTGGAGGCGCAGCGCCTTGAGGAGCGCACGACCTTTGACCTGGAGATGCTGGAAACCACCGGCTTCTGCTCCGGTATCGAGAACTATTCCCGCTATCTTACCGGCCGCAATCCGGGCGAGCCGCCGCCGACGCTGTTCGAGTATTTGCCGGAGAACGCGCTGATCATGGTCGACGAGAGCCACGTCACCGTGCCGCAGCTGGGCGGCATGTTCCGCGGCGACTACAACCGGAAATCGACGCTGTCGGAGTTCGGCTTCCGGCTTCCCAGTTGTGTCGACAACCGGCCTTTGAAGTTCGAGGAGTGGGAGAGCATGCGCCCGGACACGGTCTTCGTTTCGGCGACACCCGGCCCCTGGGAGATGGAGCGCACCGGCGGCGTCTTCACCGAACAGGTTGTGCGCCCGACGGGCCTCATCGACCCCGAGTGCATCGTCCGGCCCGTCGAGACCCAGGTCGACGATCTCCTGGGTGAGGTTCGCGACATGGCCGCCAAGGGGCTCAGGACATTGGTCACCACGCTGACCAAGCGCATGGCCGAGGACCTGACCGAGTACATGCACGAGCACGGGGTGCGTGTGCGATACATGCATTCCGATATCGACACCCTGGAGCGCATCGAGATCATCCGTGACCTCCGTTTGGGCGCCTTCGACGTGCTGGTCGGCATCAACCTCTTGAGGGAAGGTCTCGACATCCCCGAGTGCGGCCTGGTCGCCATCCTCGATGCCGACAAGGAGGGCTTCCTGCGTTCCAAGACCTCGTTGGTGCAGACCATCGGCCGCGCGGCCAGGAACGTGGACGGCCGCGTCGTCCTCTATGCGGACCACATGACTGACAGCCTCGAGTATGCCATCGGCGAGACCAACCGGCGCCGCGAGAAACAACGGGCCTACAACGAGGTCCACGGAATCACGCCGGAAAGCGTCAAGAAGGGCATCTCGGAAATCATCGACAGCATTTACGAGCAGGACTACGTCACCGTCGACACCGGTGCCACGGGCGAGACACAGCTCGTCGGCCACAACATCGCCGCCGTTATCGAAGACCTGACCGAGAAGATGAAGACCGCCGCTGCCGACCTGGAGTTCGAGGAAGCGGCGCGGTTGAGAGACGAGATCCGCCGCCTCGAGGCCACCGAACTCGGCCTCGACAAGCCCGGCGTTTCGCGAAAGGCCGCTTGGCAGCCCAAGGGTAAGAAGAAGAAACAGCGCCGCGGGTTGTGACAGGGGCATGCGGCCCGTCGCCGGCGGTCTTGCGGCCTATACACATTCGATTATTCCCCCTCGAGCCAACCCCGCGAAAGCCGCGGTCTCGTGTTCATGGTCCAAATAGCGTGGCGAAGCGGACAAATCGCTGTAAAGGCGCTGCGCCCGCTGTCCCCCGCTTTTGCCGTCATTCCGCCCCATGCGGGGAGGCGTATCCTATGCGAATGGAGATCGAACATTCCCTCAATTGTGACGGCACCGCTGGTTTGAGGCCAAAGCCGACCATGGCTTCGGCTGCCTGGAGACTGGCTATTCCGAACCATTTCACGACAGGTGCTGGCGCCAAGCGGACATTGCGGGCAACCAATCGCGGGAATTTGACGATCGAATGGTGAGTTGGGGAGACCAGACGGTTGCTTACCAGAAGAGCCCAGAGCGGTCATTGCGACAAGAACCGGTGTCTGATTTCAGCTCGGCTCGTCAGCACGTCTATATCTTAAGAGATCGAAGACGGTCTTTAATTTGTATCAACCGCGGGTGTTCCACATCGTAATTCGCGTCATAAATCGCTATTGCGCGTTCATATAGGTCCTTGGCCTTGTGCATTTCTTCTCGACGACGGAAAAGATCTCCATGGTAGGCCAACAAATTCGCGAAATAGACATGGTTCGGACCAAAAGTATTTTCTGTTATGGAAAGCGCACGGTCCAACACCGAGCATGCAGAGTCAATTTCATCCAAATCGATGAGCACACGTCCTAGATTTGCTAGTGTAGTTGCAACATTTGGATGGTTCGGTCCAAATACGCGTTCATCTATCGCAAGTGCGTTCTCAAGTGCTGATTTTGCTTCTTGGAAATTCCCCATCTCATGATACACCCGACCAAGGTTGTTGAACCGGATGGCGAAATAGGCATGGCCCTGATCATAATATTGTTTATCGATTTCCAGGGCGCGTTGAAAGATGGTAAGTGCTTCGTCTAGTTCATTCGAATCCAATAATACCAGACCTAGGTTATTAAGCACTTTAGCGATTGTTGGGTAGAGCAGCGGCTGTTCCATGCCGGGCAGCGCCGTATGTTCGGATACCTTGCCGCCGCCGTATTCCTCGCCGTAGGTGATCTTGGGCCAGCCGTAATTGGCGCCTTTCCGGATGACATTGACCTCGTCGCCGCCCTGGGGACCGTGCTCGTGGGCCCAGAGCACGCCTGTTTCCGGGTGCAACGCGGCGCCCTGCGCGTTGCGGTGGCCGTAGCTGTAGAACTCCGGCCGCGCGCCGGGTTGATTGACGAAGGGGTTGTCCGCCGGCACTTCACCGTCGGCGGTGAAGCGGAAGATGCCGCCCTGGTGGACGCCCAGGTCCTGGGCGTCGTGGCGACCGCCGCGGTCGCCGTAGGTCATGAACAGGTAGCCCTCCCGGTCGAAGACCAGGCGTGAGCCGAAATGGCGGCCGCCGCGGGTCTTCGGGTCGGCCCGGAACAGGACCTCCAGGTCCTTGAGGTCGCGGCCGGTGAACCGGGCCCGGGCCAGCTCCGTTCCGACGCCGCCGATGCCGCGCCCGGTATAGGTGAAATAAACGAGCCCGTTGTCGTCGAACTGGGGATGGAGCGCGATGTCCATGAGCCCGCCCTGGCCGCTCTCCACGGACTTGGGGCCGCCGCGGACGACGCCCGGCAGCAGTCGCCCGCGATAGAGCCGGATGCGGCCCGACTTCTCGGTGATCAGGATGCCCTGGGCCCGGGGCAGGAAGGCCATGCCCCAGGGCTGATCGAGACCTTGGGCCAGGGTCACGGCCCGGTAGCTATGGTCTTTGGAGCGGAACACATCCTCGGCCGCCGTCTGGGAAACGGCTGCCAGCAGGATCACTGGGAACAGGACGGCGAGCGCCGTTGCGAGAAACCAAGGTCGGTGTTGCGATCGGGACATGGGGCCATCTCCTGGAGTCCGGGCGTGATCCTAAGCAACTATCCCTAAAATGGTGAACAGCGGTCCAATGACAATGTCGAGATCGCCGGCCGGTTCCGCCGTGGCGAGTCCGGTTACTCGGCCGCCGCCGCGGCCTCGGGTGACCAGGCCAGACGTTGCGGCGCCAGGGCTTGGGCCCGGGCCGCACGTTCGACCACGGGGAGCACATCAATGTTGGGCCAAAGGCCGTCGGTCAGGGTCTTGGCATAGGCCTCGGCCAGGCCTTCGTCCCCCATGCGCCGCGCCGCGCCTTCATGGTCGTATTCAAGCGGGCGGATGGTGATGGTGACGCCGCCGGTCTCGACGGGTTCGACGAAGGCGTACCAGGTGCGCGGCGTGCCGTCGTTGGCCGGCATGCCGATGACGCCGGCGTTGAGCCACAACTTGTCACCGAGATCGTCCAGGAAGGGCAGGCCTGAGTGGCCGGCGACGATAAGGTCGACGGGGCCGTTCGTCTCGATGCGCTCGATTTCTTCGCGTTTTTCCGAAGCTGGCGAGGAGCGGAAAAGCCAGCGCGCGATGTCCTCGGTGCCACCGTGGATGACCGCAACCGACGTGTTGCCGATGGTCAGGCGGACCTGACGGGGCAGGCTCCGCATCCAGGCCTTCTGGTCCGGGGTCAGGCGGCGGCGGGCGAATTCGAACCATTGTTTGGACAGAACGTCGCAGGCGCTGTCCTCGGCAAATCCACAGCCGCAGTCGTCTTCATCGAAACCGAGCGATTCCTCGCAGTTGCCCATGACCACAGGCGCACCGGCCTCCATGAGGGCCTCGACGCAAGGCGCCGGGTCGGCGGCATAGGCGACCACATCGCCGGTGCAGATCATGCGCTCGGGTGGAATGCCAAGTTTCCGCGCCTCGGTGAACACGGCCTCGGTCGCCTGGCGATTGGAATAGGGGCCGCCGAAAAAGAGGACCGGGGCGTCAAGGGCGCCGAGGTCGAGGGCCCGGCCGTCGGTCGGTGGGTCGGTATCAGTCACCGGTCTGGTCGGGGCTGCACGACGCGCCGCCGAGCACGCAGAAGCGCGCGCAGTGCGGGTGGTTGAGCTGCACCGTGGTCGCCGATTGGGCGAGCTTCTCGCCCAGTTCGAACTCGGCGTCGTAGGGCAGAAGCGTGCAGGGGACGACCACCGGGCCGTCGCCGTCACGGCGTTTGATGACCATGCGCGAGGTGGCGCACATCATGGTTTCCGGCTTGATGCCGAGGATGTCCCAGCAGTTGACGGTGATCTCAGGCACGTCGAGCCCGGAGTCCATCTCCGGAAACAGGACCAGTTTGGCCAGGTCGTCGGCGTCGACGGGAATGCCCTCGCGGTCAAACAGCGCCTTGTAGCCGGCGCGGGCCTGGTCTTCCGTTTCGCTCCAGCAGGTGCGCCCGGCGATGGTCAGGGTGAAGCCGTTGTCGACCAACCAGGCGAGGCCCTTGAGGACCGGCTCCCAGGTGTCCTCGCCGCGCTCCTCTTCGTGGCGCTCGGGCGTGTGATGGTCCATGGAGACGCGCAGCGTCAGCGCCGCGCCGTAGGTCTCGCGAAGGGCCAGCAGGCGGGCGCGCTTATTCCACAGCGGCTTCATGGCGTTGGTCAGCACGAGTGTGCGGTAGCCGCGGGCGAGAACATCTTCGAGAATATCCGGCAGGTCGCGGTTCATGAAGGGCTCGCCGCCGGTAAAGGCGATCTCGTCGACGGGATAACCCTCGGTGTCGATCTCGTCGAGATAACGCCCGACGCCGTCGCGGGTCAGGTAGGCCAACGCGTCGTTCTTCGGGCTGCTCTCCATGTAGCAGTTCTTGCAGGTGATGTTGCAGAGGCTGCCGGTGTTGAACCATAGCGTCCTCAGATGGGTCAACGCGACCACGGCGCGTCGCTCCCCCTTGGCGGTGACATAGGGGTCGCGGAACTTGTCCGGGTCAAGCAGAGGGGCTTCCGTCGTCAAGCCGGTCGGCATTGTTGTTTCTTCCCTTGTTTTATTGGCCACGTGAAAACTGGCGGTGGTTCTTTCAGGCCACGAACGCACCGCTTTTTTAGGGATTAGGGAAGCCGGTTGCCAATCAAAAAAAGTTTATTCACCGTTCGGTCGTGACATCGAAGCCAGGTCCTTACGGGCCTGAGGCCCGTTGGCCCGGCTTGTACTTTTCCCGTTCCTCCGGGGTCATGTAGAGGCGGCAGGACAATTTGCTCATTTCGCCGAATGCTTCGGCGGCGGACCGTGAGCCGAGATCAACGCCGGCGAAATCCTTGTTGAACTCGGCCGGGTTCTCGAGAAATTGCTTGAATCCGACCATGAGGCCGAGCAGGTAGGCCCTCCATTCCCGCATGCAACGTTTGTAGGGGTAGCGTTCCGCGGTTTCCGACAAATAGCGGAAGGCATCGGCCAGGCCTTCCACGTAGGCCCATTGGTCTCGAGTGACACTAGCGTGATACTCGTCGGCGGACTTGAAGAAATCGCGGTACGGTTCTTCGGCACGGCCGGTCGAAACCAGAAGCGGGACCACCAGCACAGCCAAAAGCCTGGGAATCTTCATTTACTACTCCATGCACCCGAGTTGTTGCATCTGCTTGTGAATTCGCCGCGATTCGGTTTCGTGGCTTGCCGCGGTGGTCTCAAAAAACGTTCTTTGATCCGCGGCTCTCTCGGCCTGACGCTGGGCGGCGCCCTCGGCGACATGCCCGACGGCGTCAGGAACATGATCGACCTGGCGCTTCGCAATACGGACCGTTTGTCGGTATTGGTCGACCATATCCTCGACATGGAAAAAGCGGCTGCCGGCCAACTCGTTTTGAGCCCTGACCTCGTTGACCTCGGCGACGTCATCCGCCACGCCATCGAATCGAATGCCGGATTGAGTGATGAAATGGATGTTACCTTCGCCCTCGACACGGTCCCGGACCCTGTGCCGGTCATGGTCGACGCCGAGAAGATCTCTCAGGTTCTGGCAAACTTCTTATCCAACGCCGCAAAGTTCTCGCCGACCGGAGGGGAAGTGCGGATCACCGTCGGCCGCAATGGCGCCGCCGCGCGGGTTTCGGTTCTGGATGACGGACCCGGTGTTCCCGAGCCTTTCCGGGACCACATTTTCGAAAAATTCTCGCAGGCCGATACCACCGACGCCCGCGACGTTCCCGGCAGCGGCCTTGGACTCTACATATGCAAGGCGATCATCGAACAGCACGGCGGCAGCATCGGGTTCGAGAACCGGTCCGCCGGTGGCAGCACCTTCCATTTCGACCTGCCGCTCCACGAAGAATAACCCCGGACTTCCCTTCGCCAATCCCGTCATAGCGGTCGCATCATCCGCGGACTGTAGTGAAACCGTCAGATGGTTTCCTCCATTCTGTTGACGGCCGTTTCCGCAACTGCCAGTAAAGAGCCCACAAACTTCAAGAACGCTGGAGGTTCCGGACATGCGACTTCTCGCCGCCCTACTCTTGTTGACCGTTCTATTCCATCCGCCGGTTGGGATTGCCCAGGCCTTCGAGCTCAAGATCCTTCATATCAACGATCACCACTCGCACCTGCGCGCCGATACCGGTATGGACCTGAAGCTGGGCGGTAAGAAGACGCGGACGACGGTCGGGGGATTCCCGCGAGTCGTTGCGGCTTTTAAGAAGCTGTTGGATGGCAAGGAAAACGTCTTCAAGTTGCACGCCGGCGACGCCATCACCGGCGATCTCTATTACACCTTGTTCAAGGGCGAAGCCGACGCGGCGCTGATGAACGAGGTTTGTTTCGACGCCTTTTCGCTCGGCAACCACGAGTTCGATGACGGCGATGGAGGCCTCAAGACCTTTCTCGATTTCTTGGCCGCCGGCGATTGCGCTACGCCGGTCGTCGCCGCCAACGTGGTGCCCGAGATCGGCGTTTCGCCGCTGACAAAGAAGACGGCGACCGACTACCTCCGGCCCTACACGGTCAAGACGGTCGGCGGCGTCAAGGTCGGCATCATCGGCATCGACATCGCCAAGAAGACCAAGGGGTCGTCAAATCCGGACGATACGACCATGTTCCTGGACGAACGCGAAACTTGGCAGCGGTATATAGACGAATTGAAGGCCCAGGGCGTCAATCACATCGTTCTCCTGACCCACTACCAGTACAAGAACGACATGGCGCTGGCCCAATCGCTCCGTGGTGCCGACGTCATCGTCGGCGGCGACAGCCATACCTTGCTCGGCGACTTCGCCGGCGTCGGCCTCAATTCCGGCGGTTCCTACCCGACCCAGGTCAAGGACCTGGACGGCAACAGCGTCTGCGTCGTCCAGGCCTGGCAGTATGCGGCTGTGGTCGGCGAGCTCGACGTGACGTTCGCCGACGACGGCACGGTGACGGCGTGCACCGGCACGCCGCATCTGCTGCTTTCCGACAGCTTCAAGCGCAAAAACGCGGCCGGTAAGCGGGTCGCCCTCGAAGGCGATGACCTGAAGGCCGTGATGGCTGATATCCGGGCCAAGCAGGAGCTCTCGATCGTGGCCGAAGACCCGGGCGCGGCCAAAACGTTGGCCGGCTTCTCGGCACAGGTCGACAAGCTTAAAGGCCAGGTCATCGGCACCATCACCGACAAGCTCTGTCTCGAACGGGTGCCCGGCCAGGGAAAATCGGCCATCTGCGACGTGTCCGAGACGGCCGAGCGCGGCTCCGACATCGGCACTCTGGTGGCTTACGCCTATCGCAAGATGGCCGTCGAAAGCCAGATCGCCATCCAGAACGCCGGCGGGGTCCGGGTCGACGTGCAGCCGGGACCGTTTACCATCGGTGATTCCTACATCTTGCTGCCCTTCGCCAATACGCTCGTCGAGCTGGACATGACCGGCGCCGAGATCCACGCCGTACTCGAAGACGCGTTGGACTACGCCTTGGCCGAGGGCGGTTCCTCCGGTGCCTATCCCTACGCCGCCGGCTTGCGCTGGAAGATCGATGCCGGCAAACCGAAAGGCCAGCGGTTCAGCGCTTTCGAGTTCCGCGGCAAGGGCGAAGCGGGGTGGTCTCCCCTCGATCCGACGCGCACCTACAAGGTGGTCACCAACAGTTTCATCGCTGCCGGACGCGACGGCTACACGACCTTCAAGACCGTCGTCCAGGACGGGCGCATCCTCGACACCTACCTCGATTACGCCCAGTCCTTCGCCGACTACGTGAAGGAGAAGGGCAGCGTCGGAAAGTTGCCGCCGGGCGACTATTCGACGCAGTCGTTCGTACGCTGATCTGCCGATCTCAGTGGGTGCCGGTTCCGGCGCTCCGGTGGCGGTGCCAATTTCGCTTCCGCAGCGCATCACAATTGACTGGAAATAGAATAATCACATAGAGTTATCCCATCGGATGTAATCCGATTTGCTTTGCCAAAAATTGAGGGGGAAGCGGCGCCAAACCGAGGAATGGTGCGCCCATGTACGACCGGTTGCACCACTCGCGAAAAGAGACTTTAACCTTGACGAACAAGGAGGGATGGAACGATGAACGTCATTCAAAAGAGCATTCTTTGGAAACTTGTTCTCCCCGTACCGATCGCCATCGCCTTTTCCGTGCTGCTGGCCGCCCTGCTGTTGCCGGGCTACCTGGCCGACAATTCGCGCGATGATGCCATCGCCACGGCTTCGACAATCGCCGACCAGTTCAAGACCATCCGGGCTTACTACACCAAAAACGTCGTCGCTAAGGCCAAGGCCAACGGGATGAAACCGAGCTACAATCACAAGACCATAGACGACGGCATCCCTTTGCCCGCTACGTTCATACACGACATGAGCGAACTGTTCGCCGAGAAAGACACCACCCTCAAGCTCTACAGCGCTTATCCGTTCCCCAACCGGGCTGAGCGCAAGCTCGACGAGACCCAGCAGGCGGCCTGGGATTTCCTGGTCAAGGATCCCAAGGGGATTTTCGTCAGGAACGAGACCCGGAATGGGCAAGAGTTCGTGCGGGTCGGAATCGCTGACACCATGGCCGTGGACGCATGCGTTAATTGCCATAACAGCCATCCTGAAACCCCAAAGGACGATTGGAAGCTTAACGACGTGCGCGGCGTCCTCGAGATCACGGCGGCCATCGACGCCCAGTTGTCGCGCGGCGCCGGCGTAAACCAAACCATTATCATCGCCACCCTCGTGCTCGGCGTCCTGCTGACCCTGATCTCCATACTGGCGGCGCGCCAAATCGCATCGCCGATCTCACAGATGACCGATGTCATGGGGCGCCTCGCCAACAACGAGACGGACGTGAATATCCCCGGTACCGGACGATCCGACGAGGTCGGCGCCATGGCCGGCGCCGTCGAGGTGTTCCGGGCCGGCATCGAGGAGAAGAAGAACCTCGAATCGGAAAAGGCCGAAGCCTCGCGGAAGACCCAGGAGGAGAAACAGGCGTTCCTGGCCAAGATGGCGGACGATTTCAAGGCCTCCGTCGGCAACGTTGTCGACACGGTGTCGTCGGCCGCCACCGAGCTCGAATCATCGGCCAAAAGTATGTCGGTGACGGTCGGCCATGCCACGGAACAATCCGAACAGGTGTCATCGGCGGCTAACAGCGCCGCGGGGAACGTGCAATCGGTGTCCTCGGCAGCCGACCAATTGGCATCGTCGATCTCCGAGATCGGCCAGCAGGCATCGGAATCGTCCAACATCGCCGGTGAGGCCGTGCGCGCTGTGGAGGAGACCAACGTCAAGGTTCAGGGCTTGGCCCAAGCGGCTGAGAAGATTGGTGAGGTCGTCGGCCTGATCACCGACATCGCCGAACAAACCAACCTGTTGGCGCTCAACGCCACCATCGAAGCGGCCCGCGCCGGTGAGGCCGGCAAGGGCTTCGCCGTCGTTGCTTCCGAGGTCAAGAACCTGGCCAACCAGACGGCCAAGGCGACCGAAGAGATCGGCGGTATCCAGGGCGCCACCCAGGATGCGGTGAAGGCCATCGAGAACATCGGCAAGGTGGTCACCCAGATCAACGAGATCGCTGCCGCCATCGCCGCCGCGGTCGAGGAACAAGGCGCCGCCACTCAGGAGATCTCGCGCAATACGGAAGAGGCGGCCGGCGGTACCCGCCAGGTGACCGACACCATATCCCTGGTCACCGATGCGGTCGGTGAGACGGGCCAGTCGTCGAACCAGGTGCTCAGCGCCGCCAGCGAGCTCTCGGAGCAATCTGAGAAGCTGCGGGCCGAACTCGACCGCTTCGTCGAGACGATCCGCAACGCCTGAGCCGGCCGGTCTCGGCCGGGTCCGTCACCCCGACCTTCACCAAAGAAGGGCGATGACCGACCGGTCGAGCCAATAGTGGATGCCGACGATGGCAGCGTAAACGACGACCGCGATGGCCGCGACCTTGACATCCCTGGCGACGGGTCCCGGCTGCGGCGGGTCCCACGGGCCCTCGGCCCGGTTGATGACGGCCATCTCGATCAACGCCCACAGGCCGAGGCCGCCGAAAAGCACGACCGACGGCCAATCGCCGTTGACCAGCAGATGGGCGGCGGCAAAGACGACGACGCCGGTGAGCATCGGATGGCGCAGTTTCGCGGCGACCACGCCGCGGGCCCGCCCGGCGTCCATCAAATAGATGGCGACCAGCATCAAGCCGTTGTTCAGGTGCCAGGCCCAGACAGGCAAAGCGTAAATCGCGTCGGTTTCCGTTTTCTGGTAGCCGACGATCATCAACCCCACACCGATCAGGATCAGAACCGCCACCAGCCCGCGCCCGGCATTGCCCAGGGCGGCCCTCGGGCCGGGCAGGACCCGTTTGAACAGATGGGCGCCGGTCCACAATAGAAGGCCCAGGATCAACCAGGTCATGAGGCGGTCCTTTCTTCAAATTTAGCCGTCGATATCGGGACACGCACTTAGCAGGCCGGCGGGCGGTTGTGCAAGGATGGGGGCGCAGCTGCTGGCTTCTCCGAGGTATGGACGAGAACCCGCTTCGAATCGCATGACTGTCTCACCCCAAGGCAGTCGTTTCCTCTCTCGTCGGGTGGCGTTCACGTTGCGATCCGATTGCGGACATTTCCGCCATCTTGGCGGCACCGGCCATTCTCGCCAAATCCAGATGAAGGCTATACCTCTAGTTTGCCGCGCCCGGCGGCGAAGGCGGATTCGACGAACGCGGTCAACCCGGCCACGGGGTTCTCGACGCTCAAGACTTCATCGGCCGTCGCACAGCGCCGACGAAACCCTCGGTGTGCCAATGGCCGGGTTCGGGCAAAGCCGGTAGATCTGCGGGATCCAGGTGGGGCCAGGGATTAATGTAGAAATAGGGGCTGACCATAAGTCTCGTCACCGGGCGACATGCCGACGCCGATGCCTCTCGCGTCTTCGAAATCGCCATACTCCAACTGGACATAGGTCGCGATGTCGAAATGGTGGGGCCAGCATCGAACCATACTGGGTCCCGGCTCTATATCCCCATGCGTTTCGGCAAACTCCGTCAGCACATGGGCCGCCAAGTCGAACCACGCCGCAAGCGCCGATAATTCACCGTCTTGCTGTGCGGTTTCGAATGTGGTCACCAGTGCCGCCTCCTCAGGCAGATCATAGGGAATGGCAACATCCGTTGCGGATTGAAGGCCGTGGCCGTCGAGATGACTGTCGAGCCACTGAAGAGCATTGGCATAGGACGAGCCGCCCAGCATCAAAGCATCGCCATCCTTTCCATCATCGACAATGTAAATCGCCAACGGCGACAGGCTCAAGGCCACTTGAATCGGGCCCGCTGCCCCGGGCAATGGTTGCGACAGGAACCGATGAGTGTCCGAATCCCAACCCAGGTTCGAATGACTATCGTCGGGGACCGCATCCAAGTTTGCGCGGGCCGCGACGGTCAGAAGCTGTGCGGCCTTATGGGAGATCGACCGCGCGGATGCCAGGCCCGCAGGGGGAACGCGCCCAGCGCGCCGTTGATTGCCGTTTTGGTGGACATATGGGTCTCCCTGTCTCGGATTGAATACACCGCTTAGACGAGTTCCGCGTCAGTCATGATTTCGACCATCGCGGGGCCTTCATGGGCCAACGCATCGGCGATGGCTTTTTCGATCTGATCGGTGCCGGTGCCCTTGGTGCCGTGACCGCCGCACAATTTTGCGAAGGCCGCGAAGGATGGATTGTTCAGATCGGTTTCCCACACAGGCCATTCGCCGGCCCGTTGTTCCGAAGACGAGCAGCAGGAAACCGAACAGGATATGGATACCGCGTATGGTGCCGCTCCGGTTGGGGGGGTATTGGCCGAACCCACCATCCCCGGAGACGGAGATAACCTTTCGACCCTTCAAGGCGTCAACATCCTGAGTTGCGGCCCAGGCGCCCATCGCGGCTGGGAATCCGAAGCCGATGGACCCCAGGTAGCCGGACATCAACACCCGCTGCGTTCCCTTGGTCTCCAGATACCGCCCGAACGAGTAAGTGTTGTTGCCGACATCCACGGCAAAGATCGCGTCCTCCGGCGCCAGCTTGCCCAGCGCGTCGAAGACAGCGAACGAGTGGATGCCTTGACCTTGCTCTTCGGCCAGCCGGCGTTGTTTCTCGGCGCGCCATTTCTCCCATCGTTCGGCGAGTTCGGCGATCTGATCGTCGGCGTCCGTGGGCGTGCCGACCCCCGGTTCGGCGGCGGTGCAGAATGAACCGATGTCGCCCCAAACCGGTAGGTCGACCGGGTGGAACTTGCCCAGTTGCATCCGGTCGTAATCGACCTGGATGATCGGCTTCGTTTTCTCGATCCCGGTATGATTGGAAAAACTGGCGCCGAGCACGACCAGTAAATCGGCCTCGTTCATGAACCAGCTGGCGACGGGTGTACCCGATCGGCCCAAGACGCCGCCGGCGTTGGCATGGCTGTCTGGGACCAGGCCCTTCGCCTTGAACGTGGTGACCACCGGTGCTCCCAGTTTTTCAGCGAAGGAAATGATCTCGTCCCGTGCTTCGTAAGCGCCATGGCCGACGATGATGACGGGGCGCTTGGCCGCGTTGATCCGGCCAACGGCCGCATCGATATCGGCTCGGGCCGGGCTAATGTCCTGGCGGCTGACACGGCCATCGGGCCGGCCGGCGGTGCTGTCGGACGGCAGGGTCTGAACGTCGTCCGGGAAGATCAGGTGGGCGACGTCTTGATTGATGATCGCGTTCTTGCAGGCGAGCGAGGCCAGCTCCGCATGGTTGGAGGTGCTGAGCACCGGTTGGGAAAACCGGGCGACGGCATGGAATGCGGACTTGAGATCGATATCTTGAAAGGCACCCGGTCCGAACACCTGGGTCTGGACCTGGCCCGTCAGGGCGAGGACCGGCGCCCGGTCCACCTTCGCATCCCACATGCCGGTTATCAGGTTGGTCGCGCCGGGACCGGCGATGGTCAGGCAGGCGGCGGGCTTGCCCGTCAACTTGCCATAAGCGGAGGCCGCGAAAGCGGCCGCGCCTTCATGGCGGACACCGTAATACTTGAGGCGATCGTCCAAGACGGCCAGACGAATGGAGTCGGCCAACCCCAGATTGGAATGGCCGACCATGCCGAAGACCGACTGGACACCCCAATTGGTCAAGGTCTCGACCATGACATCCGTCGTCGTTCGCGCCCTCGGCGGTTCCGGATCGAGTCCGATGAAGATCTCCCCGTCACGGATTTCCAGCGGATACATCCGCTGCCCCGCGTCTTCGTGACCGCCCGGCGGTTTCCCGGTCAAGGGGTCAAAGTCCCAGCCGTGCCAAGGGCACCGGAGCCAGCATTTGTCGTCGATGCCTTTCTCGATGGATCCTTCGCCCAGCGGCCCTTTTTGATGCGGGCAGTGGTTGTCCATCGCCGCCCACTGGCCATCAAAGTGGACCAGGCAGATGGAGGTCGTCCGGGCCGTTACAGTCTTGACCCGGCCCTCGGGCAGGTCGTCCGCACGGCCAACCGAAATCCAGTCGAAATTTGCGTTGCTCATCTCATAGCCCCCTTTAAGAAACACCGCCGAAGGCGACACCTGAAAGGTCCGCCATATTCCGGTCCCAGGTGGTCAGATCGGCGGTTGAAAACTCGCTCAAATGTTCATGACCGCAGGCCCGCGCCATCACTTGCATCAGCTCCACCGAGGCCTCGAAAAAGTTGGTCAGCTGGCGGGCCGATTTCTCGACGACGAGGCGGCTGACCAGATGCGGTTTCTGGGTAGCGATGCCGACGGGGCAATTATTGGTGTGGCAGGCCCGCATGGCGATGCAGCCGATGGCCTGCATGGCGGCATTGGAGACCGCGATAGCGTCGGCACCCAGCGCCAGCGCCTTGATAAAGTCGGCGGGTTTGCGGAGCCCCCCGGTGATCACCAGGGTCACATCACCGCGTCCGGACTTGTCCAGATGGCGACGGGCGCGGGCCAGGGCGGGGATCGTCGGGACAGAGATATTGAGAGCTTTGCATAAATCCGTTTGGTGTGATTCCTTCGATTGAGGATAGAGGTTGATCGGGGGTTGTGATGTCGCATCGTCTGACGGGTCAGTTGGGTTT
>Ga0056108_1000191_pt1 | contig 22527 bp, 24 predicted proteins | sample WorMetG1BERMUDA1_FD_83875 | JGI IMG/M metagenome (GOLD analysis project Ga0056108, IMG submission 83875) | Marine gutless worms symbiont microbial communities from Max Planck institute for Marine Microbiology, Germany - Inanidrilus... ... | reverse complement strand
GCTCATGGTTCACCCAACCAAAATGAATCGGCCGGCGGGATCAGCGCCGGCCGTTTCTTGATAATCAGGCGTCCTCTGACTCGCCGGTTTCCTCATCGGCCTTGGCCTTCTTGGTTGCCTTTTTCTTGGCCGGCTTCTTCTCGGCCTCGGGCTCCTCGGCGGCAGCGTCCTCAGCGGCGGCTTCCTCAGCCGGTTCTTCGGCAGGCTCCTCGACCGGTTCCTCGGCACTTTCCTCGGCCGGCGCCTCGGCTTCGGCCGGCTCTTCCGGCTCCGCCTCTTTCTTCTTGGCAGCGGCCTTCTTCGGTTTCGCCTCGGCGGCCCCGGCTTCCGATTCCTCGGTTTCCTTCTGCTTCTGCGCCATGGCCGCGCCCAGGATATCGCCCAGCGACGCGCCCGAATCCGAGGATCCATAGGTCGCCATCGCCTGTTTCTCTTCCTCGACCTCGAGGGCCTTGATCGACAACGTCAGCTTACGGCCCGACTTGTCGATCTGAGTGACCTTGGCGTCGACCTTCTCACCGGCGGCGAAATGATCGGGGCGCTGTTCGGAACGCTCGCGGCTCAATTCGGCCTTGCGGATGAAGCCCGGCAGTTCGCCGTTCGCCAGGACCTCGATACCATTGTCGACGATGGCGCTGATCGTGCAGGTGACGACGGCACCCTTCTTCAGGCCTTCGATGCCGGAGCTGAACGGATCATCGGACAGTTGCTTGACGCCGAGGCTGATGCGTTCCTTGGAGACGTCGACGTCGAGCACCTTGGCCTGGACCATGTCGGCTTTCTTGTAATCGGCGAGCGCCTCTTCACCCGACTTCTCCCTCCTGAGGTCGGAGAGGTGGGCCATGCCGTCGATTTCGCCTTCGAGGCCGATGAACAGGCCGAACTCGGTGATGTTCTTGACCTCGCCCTCGACTTCCGTGCCGACCGGATATTTGGCGGCGAAGACCTCCCAGGGATTGTCCTGGCATTGCTTGAGGCCCAAGGAGATGCGCCGTTTGTCGGAATCGGTGCCGAGCACGACGACGTCCACTTCCTGGCTGGTCGAGACGATCTTGCCCGGGTGCACGTTCTTCTTGGTCCAACTCATCTCGGAGACGTGGACCAGGCCCTCGACGCCCGGCTCCAGTTCGACAAAAGCGCCGTAATCCGTGATGTTGGTAACCCGGCCCTTGAACTTGACGCCGGTCGGGAACTTGGCGCCGACACCGTCCCACGGGTCGGCCTCGAGCTGCTTCATGCCGAGGGAGATGCGTTGGGTTTCCGCATTGAAGCGGATGACCTGAACCTTGACCGTCTCGCCGACCTGCAGGGCCTCAGACGGATGTTTGATGCGTTTCCAGGCGATATCGGTGACGTGCAACAGGCCGTCGACGCCGCCGAGATCAACGAAGGCGCCGTAGTCGGTGATGTTCTTGACCACACCCTCGAGGACCTGGCCTTCGCTCAGGTTCGAGATCAACTCGGAGCGGGCCTCGGAGCGCGTCTCCTCGAGGACGGCGCGGCGCGAAACGACGATATTGTTGCGCTGGGCATCCATCTTGAGGATCTGGAACGGCTGCGGCGTCCCCATCAGCGGCCCGATGTCGCGGACCGGACGGATATCGACCTGACTGCCCGGCAGAAAGGCGACGGCACCGGCGAGATCGACGATGAAACCGCCCTTGACCCGACCGAAGATGACACCGTTTACCCGTTCGTTGGCCTTGAAGGCCTTCTCAAGATCGACCCAGGCCTCCTCGCGGCGCGCCTTGTCGCGGCTCAAACGGATCAGGCCTTCACGGTCTTCGTAACGTTCCACATAAACGTCGACCTCGTCGCCGACGTTGATTTCGGCCGCCTGGCCGGAGGCGGAGAACTCCTTGAGGGGTACGCGACCTTCCGATTTCAGTCCGACGTCGATGGTGACCGCGTCGTTCTCAACGGCGAGAACGGTGCCCTTCAGGACGCGGCCTTCGAAGCCGTCGCCGCCGAGGGTCTCGTCAAGCAGGTCCGCAAAATTCTCAATAGACGGGGGGAGCTCGTCTTGAGCCGTTTGTTCAGCAGGAGCCATAAGTCCTTTTCCTTCTCTAACTTTCCTGGCCGACCGGTTGGTTCCGGCGGTCTGGTCTGTTGACACAATTTACCCTGCCCCGGACCGAAAGCCGGGAGCGGGTCGTAAGTTTGCCTCGATTTCCTTCAGGCTTATTGGTTCTTGGAGGTGATGATCTCCATGGCCCGGGTAAAGACCTGTTCAGCGTCGAGTTCGCTGGTATCCATCTGGATTGCGTCTTTGGCCGGCTCCAAAGGAGACGCCGATCGCGCCATATCGCGAGCGTCGCGTTCCTTCATTTCCTCTAGAACGCGTGCATATATAGCTTCCTCGCCCCGGCCAAGCAACTCCTTTAGGCGCCGCTCGGCGCGCACTTCCGCGGATGCCACAATGAACAGTTTGACGTCGGCATCGGGACAGACGACGGTGCCGATGTCGCGGCCGTCGAGTACGGCACCGGCCTTGCCGTCTGGCGGGTTGTGCGCGAAGTCGCGCTGGAACTTCAGGAGGGCGGCACGCACGCCCGGGATCGCCGAAACCTTGGAGGCGGTTTGTGCCGTATCGTCGGTACGCAATCCGTCGGCGGCGAGATCTTCCGGTTTCAGGGCCTGGGCGATCCCTTCGGCCACCGTCGCGTCTTCCGGGTCGGCACCGGCATCCAACACTTTGCGCCCGACGGCGCGGTATAAGAGGCCGGTGTCGAGGAGAGCGAGATTGAAGCGATCGGCTAGCCGCACGGCGAGTGTTCCCTTGCCGGCGGCCGCCGGTCCGTCGATGGCAATGATCATGTCCCTATCCTTCCCTGTCGCCCCCGGTCCCGGTGATCGCCGCGCCGAGGCCGTTCATCAAACCGATGAACCCCGGGAAGCTGGTATCGATGGGTCGGGCGTCATCGATCCGCACCGGGTCGCGTGACACCATGCCGAGAACGGCAAAGGCCATCGCGATGCGGTGATCCAGGTCGGTGGCGATGGCGCCGCCGCCGGGTACCTGGCCACCACAGCCATGAACGGTGAGCGAATCCTCGGTCTCTTCGACCTCGATACCACAGGCGGCGAGGCCGCCCGCCATGGCGGCGAGGCGGTCGCTTTCCTTGACCCTGAGTTCGGCGAGGCCGGTCATCCGCGTCGTCCCTTCGGCGGCGGCGGCGGCAACAGCGAGAACCGGGTATTCATCGATCATCGACGGTGCACGCTCAGCCGGGACATCGATGCCCTTGAGGGAGGCGGCGCGCACGCGGAGGTCGGCGATCGGTTCTCCACCAGTTTCTTCAATGCCAGCGAACTCGATGTCGGCCCCCATTTCCCGCAACGTGTCGAACAAGCCTGTCCTGAGCGGGTTGACGCCAATGTTTTTCAGAGTGATGTCGGAACCCTCGACCAGGCAGGCGGAGACCAGCGGAAAGGCCGCCGACGATATGTCCCCGGGAACATTAAGATCTTGGCCTTCCAGTTCCGGCTGGCCGGTCAGTTCGATACGGCGGCCGCCATCGATCTCTTCGACGGTGATGTCGGCGCCGAAGCCACGGAGCATGCGTTCCGTGTGATCGCGTGTCGGTTCCGGTTCGATGACCACCGTATTTCCAGGTGTGTTCAGACCGGCCAGCAGGACGGCCGATTTCACTTGTGCCGAAGCCACGGGAACTTCGTATTCGACCGGCACCGGCATCGGCGCGCCATTCACGGTGATCGGCAACAATCCGCCGGCGCGGGCCGAGAACGTGGCGCCGAATGACCTGAGCGGGGCCATGACGCGCTCCATGGGACGGCGGCTGAGGGAGGCATCGCCGGAGAAGACGGTTTGCATGGGATGGGTTGCCACCAATCCCATAAGCAGGCGAACCCCGGTTCCGGCATTGCCCATGTCGATGACGGCGGACGGCTCGACGAGACCGCCGACGCCGCAGCCGACGACCCGCCAGACGACGCCCTGATCATCCGTCTGCCGATCGACGCGGGCCCCCAGTGCGCGCAGGGCCGCCGCCGTGGCCAGGACGTCCTCACCCTCGAGCAGCCCAGTGATCCGGCTTTCGCCGATGGCGAGCCCGCCCATCATCAGGGCGCGGTGCGATATGGACTTGTCGCCCGGAACCGAGATCGTGCCTTTGAGGGCGCCCGAAGCGCCGGATTGGATTGCCGTCACGATCGCCGTCTTCTCCTTAGAACCGGCCTTGGTTCGGTCCGTTTCCGCCTGTTCGTCGTGTTCCCCGGTGATCTCCGAGGATGATCTCCGGGCACCGGCCGGGGCCGGTCTCTAACACGGAATCCGGGCCGATAACAGCCGCAGTTGGCGAAAATCCGCCTTTCGGGCATTTTTCATTTTGACAGGGCGCCCGGAAAATGGCAATTGGCTCTCCGCCCAAGGATTGGACCTTTCGGAGGACGAGGCGTGGCAAAACCTGAATGGGGAAAGAAGCACACCTGCCAGAGCTGCGGTGCGCCATTTTATGATCTGAAACGTGTTCCGCCCACCTGCCCGAAGTGCGGGACGGAAGTCTCCGCGCCAGCGAACAAGACGCGCCGGCCGACCCCGGCCACGCCTGCGGCAACGGCCCCAGCAGCGGCGGAGACGCCGAAGCCGGCCAACGATGACGCGGCCGAGGCCAACGTCGAAGAGGCCGTGGAGGGTGACGAGATCGAAACCCTGGAAGACATCGAAGACGACGATGATGATCTGATCGAGGACGCTTCCGATCTCGGCGAGGACGACGACGACATGTCGGAAGTCAAGGAACACATCGAAACCGATATCGACGGCAAGGAATAACAACCGCCGAATTCGCCGCCTGCCGGCGGGGCGGATTTTGCTTGCCTAAACGGCGGACGCCGCCGTATGTTCCCGGCCGTCCGGCGCCACCCGTAGCGGCGGCCGGACACACCGTTGGGGCCGTAGCTCAGTTGGGAGAGCGCGACGTTCGCAATGTCGAGGTCAGGGGTTCGATTCCCCTCGGCTCCACCAATTTTCCGCCAGGAAAATTGCCGTCTCCTCGGCCCTCGCTATTGGGGGCTCCACCAATTTCCACCAAAGGAAATCGCCCTCCCCTCGGTTGGAACCTTCCGCTGGGGCTCCAAAGGTTTTCCTTCCAGAATCAACACTGCTCTGTAGGCCTCAGGTTCCCCCGGCAAGGGCTTGTCGATATTGGCGGACCGATTCCTTGTAGCGCGGCAATACACGAGCCATCGTGTTCCGGCTCGCCCGATCCGGATGCCCGGACGAAAACGGCGGCTCTGGATCGTATTCGATGGCCAGTTGGATGGCTTCGGCGACGTCGGCGCCCGCAATTTCGGCGACCAGCAGAAATCCGAAGTCGATACCGGATGTGACGCCGCCGGCGGTGACGACGTTGCCGTCCCGCACCATACGGCCTTTTTCATGGACGGCGCCGACCTCCGGCAATAGGTCCGTATAGGCCCAGTGGGTGGTGGCGCGGCGCCCTTCCAACAAACCGGCTGCCCCGAGGACGAAGGCGCCAGTACAGACGGAGGTGACGTAACGCGCCGTTTCCGCGTGACGACGCACGAAGGCCAGGAGTTCCTTATCGGTCATGGCGGCGACGACCCCGAAACCGCCCGGTATGCAGATTACGTCCAGGTCCGGACAGGTGGCGAAAGTTATGGTCGGCAGCAGGCTCAAACCACAATCCGCAGGCACCGGATCCAGGGTCTCGGCGGCAATATGGGTGGTCGCGCCGGGCACCCGGCTCAAGACTTGAAGCGGCCCCGTGAAATCGAGTTGGGTTATGTCGGGAAAGATGACGAACCTGATGTTGAATTCGCGCGCGTCTTCACTCATGTCGATTCTCCTTATGTCTTAAAGCGGGCTCGGAAGGCGCTCGGCGTCGTGGCGATGACCCTGTCGAAGGCGCGGTCCATGCGGCGCAACGTGCCGAAACCGCAGGTCTCGGCAATCGACGACACGGGTGACGGCGTTTCGACGAGCGCCCGGCGCGCCTTGTCGATACGGACCCGTTCGACGAATTTCGCTGGGCTCATATCGAGTGTGCGGCGGAACAGACGGGTCAGAGTGCGGATCGATACGTTGGCCTCGGCGGCCAGGCTTTCCGTACGCCAGTCGGCGGACGGCTCGGCGGCGATCTTCTCGGCCAGTCGGGCCAAACGATCGTCGGCGGCGAACAGCGCCTCCATATCGGAGGAAAACTGGCTCTGCCCGCCGGGACGGATGCGAAAGACCACGTGACGCCGAGCCAGGGCCAGGGACACGTCACGGCCATGGTCGGCCTCGATCATGGCGAGGGCCAGATCGATTCCCGCCGTCACACCGGCCGACGTCCATATATCGCCGTCACGGATGTGGATGGCGTCGCCGTCGACCTGCACCCGCGGATACATTCGCTTCAGGGTTTCGACCGATTGCCAATGGGTCGTTGCGCGGCGCCCGTCGAGCAATCCGGCCGCAGCGAGGACGAGAGCGCAGGTGCAGATGGAGGCGACGCGCCCCGCGCGGCCTGGTGCTCGACTGACCAGCGTCGTGATGGCGCCGCGCTCGAGTTCGCGTCGCACGCCCTCATCGCCACCCGCCACCATCAGGGTATGGGTGGCGGAGAGGCGGCGGTCGTCGATCTCGTCGAAGGAAAGGTCGGCGACCAACTGTACGCCCGACGACGTGACCAACGGACCGGGTTGCGGAGCGGCGATCTCGATGCGGTAGTGCCCAAAATCGATTTCGTCGTTGGCCGCGGCGAACATTTGCAGCGGCCCGGTGATATCGAGGATCTGTGCACCGGGAAAGGCCAGCATCAGGATTGTCCGTTCCGTCATCATGGGACCGGTCATACCGCAAAAACGATTTGGCCAAAAGGTCATTAATCAGTCATTTTCGGCCGCAGCCCGAAGGCACATCGCCCGCTGGCGTTCAGGGACTTGATCGCCGACGATCGCCAACTATATTTGCCGGCGAGTGAACGCGGGAACCGGCAGGGGTCGATGTTCAGAACGTTCACCGGGAGGACACTGAGGCATTTCGCCGACGTTTGATTGACGATGACCGGCATGATCGAACTCGAAGACCTGAGTAAGCATTTCGGACCGATCGCGGCTGTCGACGGGATTTCGCTCTCCGTCGGGCGCGGCGAGGTGCTGGGCTTTCTCGGTCCCAATGGCGCCGGCAAATCGACGACCATGAAGATGGTCGCCGGTTTCATCGAGCCGACGGGCGGCGTCGCCCGGGTCTGCGGCTTCGACGTCACAGACAATCCGATCGAGGTCAAGAAGCGGATCGGCTACCTACCGGAGGGGGCGCCCACCTACGGTGACATGACACCTGCGTCGTTCCTCGATTTCGTCGCCGCCGTGCGCGGCTTCGACGGGGCCGAGCGGGGCCGGCGCATCGACGAAGTCGTCGACAAGGTGCGACTGGCCGACGTCATCCGCCAGCCGATCGACACCCTTTCCAAGGGCTACAAGCGCCGCGTCGGTCTGGCCCAGGCGATGCTGCACGATCCGGATGTGCTGATCCTCGACGAGCCGACCGACGGTCTCGACCCCAACCAGAAACACCATGTGCGGGGCCTGATCCGCGAGATGGCCGCAGAAAAAGCGATCGTCGTCTCGACCCACATCCTGGAAGAGGTCGAGGCGGTGTGCTCGAGGGCCGTCATCATCGCCCATGGCAAGTTGCTGGCCGACGGCACACCGGAGGCACTGCTGGCCCGCGCCGCCGGGCACAACGCCGTTGCCCTGACCTTGCCGCAGGGTCAGGCGGAGGCGACGAGGGCCGATCTAGCATCGGTTCCGGGTGTGCATACGGTCGATGAAATCGCGTCCGTGGACGGCCTTGTGACACTTCGCGTGGTGCCGGCGGAGGGCCGCCCGATCATCGATGCGGTCAGCGCCCTCCTGGTGGAGCGCAAGGTCGAACTGCGCGAATTGCATGTGGAAAAAGGCGCGCTCGACGACGTGTTCCGGGAGATCACCATGCCCGGGGCCGGACCCAACGCCGAACCCGACGGCGTGAAGGCGGACGCCCATGCGTAATATCGCGGTCATCGCCAAGCGCGAACTGAAAGGGTATTTCGCGACCCCCGTCGCCTACGTCTTCATCGTCATCTTCCTGGCCCTGTCCGGCGCGTTGACCTTCTATGTCGGCGGTTTCTACGATCGCGGCCAGGCCAATCTGGTCAGTTTCTTCTTCTATCACCCGTGGATCTACCTATTCCTGATCCCCGCTGTCGCCATGCGCCTGTGGGCCGAGGAGCGCAAGACCGGCACCATCGAGCTCCTCATGACCCTGCCGGTGTCGTCGACGGAAGCGGTTCTCGGCAAGTTCCTGGCCGCCTGGTTGTTCACCGGCATCGCCCTGGCCCTCACCTTCCCCATGTGGATCACCGTCAATGTCCTGGGCGATCCCGACAACGGCGTCGTCTTCGCCAGCTACCTCGGCAGCTTTTTCATGGCCGGCGCCTTCCTCGCCATCGGCGCCTGTGTGTCGGCCCTCACCAAGAACCAGGTGATCGCCTTTATCGTCGCCTCCGCCGTCTGCTTCCTGTTCACCATGAGCGGGCTCGAACTGGTGCTCAACTTCTTCCGCCTGTGGGCGCCGGAGATCCTGGTCGAGACCATCGCCGGCATGAGTTTCCTGGTCCACTTCCAGGCCATCACCAACGGCGTCATCGATCTGCGCGACATCATCTTCTTCGCCTCATTGATGGCGTTTTGGCTGTTCGCCAACGTCGTCATCGTCGATTTGAAGAAGGCGGATTGAGGGGCGGTGATGCGTTTGACAAAAGCCAGCCGCGACAAACTTGCCATCGGCGGACTCGTTCTGGCGACGCTCTTTCTGCTCGCCGTCAATGTATTTGCCAACGCCAGTTTCAAGGACTCCCAGTGGGACCTGACCGAAGGTCGCCTGTTTACGCTTTCAGAAGGTACCCGTGGCGTGCTTGAGGGCATCGACGAGCCGATCAAGGTGCGGCTGTTCTTTTCCAAGATCCTCGGTGACCAGAGTCCGCCCCACGCGACCTATTTCAAACGGGTCCAAGAGCTCCTCGGACAATACGTCAACCTCGCCGGCGGCCGCCTGGTTCTTGAAATTCTCGATCCGGAGCCGTTTTCCGATGCGGAAGACATGGCCGTCGCCTTCGGGCTGCAGGGCATCCCCATCAACGATGCCGGCGATTTGGGCTATCTCGGTCTTGCCGCCATCAACAGTACGGACGACCAGGAGACCATCCCCTTCCTGTCACCGGACCGTGAGACCTTCCTGGAATACGACTTGACCAAACTCGTCCACACCCTTGCGGCACCCGAGAAGAAAACCGTCGGCATCCTGACGCCGTTGCCGCTGATGGGCGGCATGGGCCCGCAAATGGGCCAGCAGCGCGCCTGGACGGTGGTCGAACAGATCCGTGATTTCTTCGAGGTCGTACCGGTGGTGCGGGATGCGCCTTCGATCCCCGAGGACGTCGATATCCTGCTCGTCGTCCACCCAAAGGACCTGAAGGACGAGATGCTCTATTCCATCGACCAGTTCGTGCTCCGCGGCGGGCGTGTGCTGGCCTTCGTCGACAGCAATGCGGAAACGGCGGCCCGACCGGGAGCGGGCAACGTCGACGATCCGGTTTCCGAGTTCGACCGTATGCTCGAAGCCTGGGGCGTGCGTCTGATCAAGGACCGGGTCGCCGGTGACCTGGCGACGGCGCGACGGGTCAACGTCCGTGTCGGCGCCCAGGTCGCGGTCTCCGACTACGTTGCCTGGCTGTCGCTGACGCCCGAATACATGGACCCGGACGACGTCGTCACCGGTGACATCCGGCGCATCAACCTGGCGACTCCGGGCATCCTCGAGCCCATCGACGGCAAGGGAACGACCGCCAAGGCGCTGATGCGCACCTCGCCAAAATCCATGGCCATCGAGCGCTCGAAGGTCGGCATGCGGCCCGACGTGATCGGCCTGTTCCGAGATTTCCAACCGAGCGGCAAACCGCTGATGCTGGCCGCGCGGATCACCGGCAAGGCGAAAACGGCATTTCCCGATGGGCCGCCCAAGGAAGGCGATTCGCCGGCCGCAGCCGAAGCGGACCATCTTGCCGAGGCCCAGGAGGGCATCAACGTCATTGTCGTCGCCGACACCGACATGCTGCACGACACCTTGTGGGTTGACGCCCAGGACCTGTTCGGCAACACGCTTCTGGTGCCGTACGCCAACAACGCCGGTTTCGTCGTCAATGCGCTCGATAACTTGCTCGGCTCGAACGCCCTGATCGGGCTCAGGGCGCGCTCGCAATCGCACCGGCCGTTCCATCTGGTGCAGTCGATCCGCCAGGACGCGGAGCGTTCCTACCGGGCCAAGGAGCAGGAGTTGCAGACCAAACTGCAAGGCGTACGGGCGAAACTGAACAAGTTGATGCGCCGCGAGGAAGTGACCGGCGACATCATCCTTAACGAAAAGGAAAAGGTGACCATCGACGAGTTCCGCGGCGAAATGGTCTCGATCCGCAAGGAGCTGCGTGACGTCCAACATGCGCTACGCCGTGATATCGAGATGTTGGGATCCTGGCTCAAGTTCGCCAACATCGCCGCGATCCCGCTGGTCCTCGGACTCGGTATTCTCATCGCCGTCTTCGTCAGGCGCCTGCACCGAAGTGCAACGGTGGAGACGGATTAACATGTCGACACCGATCGAACGGAGGGAACAGAGGTGACCCCCAGGACCTTCAGCGTTCTTGCCGTCGCCACGGCGGTCGCCGTCGGCGCGGCTGCGTTTTCCCTGGTCAAGCAGGACCGTTTCGCCAGCGCCGATCCGGGCGGACGCTTTCTTCCCGGTCTCGTCGACCGGATCAACGACGTCAGGCGTCTCGAAGTGGTCACCGGCAACGGTCCGATGACCTTTGAACGCCGGGCCGACGATCGATGGGCGCTGCTCGAGAGTGACGGTTATCCGGCCCGGGCCGAGCGCATCCAGAAGGCCGTCCTCGGGCTCGCCGAGCTCCGCACCTTCGAAGCCAAGACGGCCAAGGAGAAATGGCACGCCAAGCTTGATCTCAGACCGCCCGAGGTCGAAGGCGCGCGAGGCAAACGCGTTCGCGCCCTTGACAACGAGGGCGCCGTGCTCGCGGACCTGATCGTCGGACGCACGCGCTACAACTTGCCCGGCTCCACGCGCGACGGCGTTTACGTACGCCACAGCGACGAACCACAGACCTGGCTGGCCCTGGGAGAGCTCGATGTCGGCGCCAAGCCGGGCGATTGGCTCGAACACCGGGTGACCGATATCGCCGAGGAAACCATCAAATTGGCCCGGTTCGTCCACCCGGACGGACAGACCCTGGTCATCTCGAAGGAAACACCCGAAGACGGCCGCTTCCAGTTAACCGGAATTCCCCCCGACAAAAAGCTCAAATACGACAACGACCCCAATACGATGGCCGCTGTTCTCGAAAACCTCGACCTCGAGGACGCCCGCAAGGACGGTGTCGTCGCTTTCGACCCAGCGGCAACCATCGAGGCGGAGTTCAACACCTTCGACGGGTTGTCCGTTGCCGTTTCGCTGGTCGAAACAGACGGCGCTCCCTGGATCCGGATTTCCGCCTCAGCGGACGGTGCCGATGACAGGGCTCGAGATATTGCGAAATCCATCAATGCCCGGACCGGCGGCTGGGTCTATCAAATCCCGGGCTACAAGGCGGCGCGTCTGAAGAAACGCTTCGAGGACATGCTCCAGGACCGGGCCTCCGGCTCCTGATCAAGGGATCCGGGTGATGACAGGGCCAGGGTTTCGTTCATCGCTCGTCACACGACCGTAACCGGCTTCTTATTGCCCATACATGCCGGATTGCTTAAGTATGGGAGTAGGCGAACAATGGAATTGGATCCGTGCCCGTCACAATCATTAGTCGTTCGATATCTTACGTCAGCGCCGGTCTTTGCGCCCTGATCCTGGCGACGGCCGCCGCCGGGGCGGCAGACACCAAGAAGGAAAAACCGGAAGCCAGGGCCTGGGAGGTGCCGTCGCACATCCAGTTGGCGCCGTTCATGGTCCCCATCGACTACCACCTGCAATCGGCGACGGTCGTGACCTTTTTCCTGGAAGCGACCGACCGCAAGGATGTCGGGCGTATCTGCGCCTACGTCCCGCGTATCCGCGATGCCATCTTCCAGGTCCTGTCGCGCAAGCCGATACCGGTGAAGAACCGTAAGTTGGTCCTCAGGAACGTCCCCGAACAGTTGCTCGGTCCCATCAACGAGGCCTTCGACCGGCCGATGTTGGACAATATATACGTTGCCGCCGGTGCGGTGCGCATGGGCGGCGGATCGATCTCGCGCCTGCCCTTTGCGCGGATCAACGGCTGCCAGACTATTCGCAAGAAGCAGGACGAGCTTCGCAAGGCACGAGAGGCGGCGAAAAAGGGCTGACAACGCCGGTCATCCGGGCTGCCTTCGCCTCCCGTGCCTATTGACAGTTCCGCGGTTTCGGCTAAATCATAGCGTGACGCCGGCGTTCGATGATGAAACCGGCGGACCGGGCGCCTCGATACGGAGGGCCCAACCCAAACGTACTCGCTCGTAGAATAGAGGAGCACGCCCATGTCGCGTATGTCCGTTTTTAACAGTCCTCTGCTTCTCGGATTTGAGAATTTTGAACGCATGCTCGATCGTGCGTCGAAGGCTTCCGCCGAGGGCTATCCGCCTTACAACATCGAGCAGATCGGTGAGAACAACCTGCGCATCACGCTTGCGGTTGCCGGCTTTTCCATGGCTGACCTTCAGGTAACCATAGAGGACAACGAACTCGTCGTTCGTGGCCAGCAGATGGACGATGATACGGAACGCGTCTACCTGCACCGCGGCATCGCGTCTCGTCAGTTCCAACGCAGCTTCGTGCTCGCCGAGGGCATCGAGGTCAAAGGTGCGGACCTTGATAACGGCCTTCTGCACATCGAACTGCAACGGATCGTTCCGGAACCGGAAGTGCGGACCATCAAGATCCAAAATGCGTCCGGTTCCTCGAGCCGCAAAAAACCGGCGACGATCGACGTCGGTACCGAATAATCGACACTCCGAAATCCCGAGGTCCGTCGTCCCATTGGGAGGCGCACCGAGCTAGGAGTTTCATCATGACCGATCCAAAGACTCTCGACACGACCGTTACGTCCGCCTCCGTTCCGCCAATGTCGGAACAGGCGTTCTCCGCCTGGGGCGTGGAACATGTCGCCTATGTCAAACCACTGATCGTTTCCGAACGGCCGGTCTATGCCATCCACGCCGCCGACGGCCGCCAAATGGCCGTGGTCGAGACCTTCGAGCTGGCCGCCGCGACGATCCTGCAGAACGACCTGCAGCCGGTCAGCGTTCACTGAGCAAGAGATTAAGGCGACGCGGTTAGGCCGACATCAGGCTGCGCGATGTTCCATGCTCTCGGTGAGGATCGCGTAGATACCGTCGCCGGTATCAGTGCCGCGCAGTTTTTCGCAGGACGACTTGTCGCGCAGCAGGCGCGAGACCCGGGCCAACGCCTTAAGGTGGTCGGCGCCTGCCGATTCGGGGGCCAGCAGCAGGAAGATCAAATCAACGGGCTGCTCGTCGATCGCCTGGAAGTCGACCGGATTTTCGAGCCTGGCAAACAATCCATAGAGTTTTTCGAGGCTGGCCAGCTTGCCGTGGGGGATGGCGATGCCGTTGCCGACGCCGGTTGTCCCTAGGCGCTCACGCTCCATCAAAACGTCGAATATGGCCCGTTCGTGAAGTCCCGTGATCGCTGCGGCGCGACGTGCCAGTTCCTGCAGGGCCTGTTTCTTGCTGGTCACCCTGAGGTTGGTCATCACGTCTTCGGCAGAAATGAGATCGCTGATTTCCATGACGCGGTCCTTCTGCGTGTCTTTGTAAGGCGTCCGTCAGTCGTTCTCGGCGGGATCGATCCAGCCGACGTTGCCGTCGCGCCGGCGATAGACGACGTTCAGTCCGCCGCTGGCCCGGTTGCGGAACATGACGACCGGCGCATCGGCCAAGTCCATCCGCATCACCGCCTCGCCTACGGTCAGGGTCGCGATCTCCGTCGGCATTTCGGCGATGATCGCCGGTTCGCCTTCGGCCGGAACCTCTTCTTCTTCGTGCTCCGGTTCCATGACCCGGTATTGGGCCTGAACGAATTCTTCGGCAGCGCTGACCTTGTGGTGGTCGTTGAGGCGCCGTTTATAGCGGCGCAACTGTTTGGTGATGCGCTCCAAGGCACCATCAAACGCACCATAGGCGTCGGCACCGTCGGATTTACCCTGGATCACCAATCCACGCGGTCCCGGGTGCACGGTGATGTCGGCACGCAATTGATGGGCTTCACGGGAGAATACGACGTTGGCGTCGATGGCTTGGTTGAAATACTTCGTAACGGCAACCCCGAGATGATCTGTGACATGGCTACGAAGCGCGTCGCCGACATCCAGGTTCTTGCCCTTGACTTGAATATCCATGAATTTCTGCGGTCCTGTTTACGTCCGTGTCAGGAACACCAATCGGAATGGTGATCGATCATGTCCGGGCCGGAAGGCTTGATCACAAAGCTGCCCGTACCCCCAGCAAGTTTCCTGCCGCAATTGGGAGTGCGGGAAATTAGTTTCCGGCTTCATTAAAGTCAATACACCCTCTCAAGCGGATTTTCCATCTTGAAAAATGACAAATTTTCAGCCCGGTGAGGCCTTTTCGCGGCGTCTCTGCACCGATGACGGTATGCCCATGGCTTCCCGGTATTTGGCGACCGTGCGCCGGGCGATGTCGACGCCGTCGGCCTTCAAGAGCGCCACGATCTTGTCGTCGGACAGAATTTTCTTCGGCGGCTCGGCATCGATCAGAGACTTGATGCGGTGACGCACCGATTCGGCGGAATGGGCGTCGCCGCCGCCGGTCGACGCAATGGCGGATGTGAAGAAATACTTTAGCTCATAGATCCCGCGCGGCGTCGCCATGTACTTGTTGGAGGTCACCCGGCTGACCGTGCTCTCGTGCATTTCAATGGCCTCGGCAATATCCCTGAGAACCAAGGGTTTCAGGTGTTGGACACCGTGGGTGAAGAACTTCTCCTGCTGGGTCACCAACTCAGTGGCGACTTTGAGGATGGTCGTCGCGCGCTGATGCAGGGACTTGACCAGCCAATTGGCCGATTGGTGTTGCTCGGTGATGTATTGTTTTTCCTTTTTCGATCGCGCGTGGCGGCTGACATGGGCGTAATAGCTGTTGTTGACGAGAACGCGCGGCAGAGTGTCCGTGTTCAACTCAATGATCCAGCCGCCGCCCGATCTGGCACGCATCAATACGTCCGGCGTGATCGGCTGGGTGACCGAATTGTCAAACGCCGTCGCCGGTTTCGGATTGAGCGACTTGATCTCCATCACCATGTCGGCGACGTCATCCGCATCGGCACCACAGGCATTGGCGAGGGCCGTGAAGTCACGCTTGGCGAGTAGGTCCAGGTTGTCGAGAAAGGCCTCCATGCAGGGGTCCAGGCGGTCGCGGTCCTTGAGCTGGAGGGCCAGGCATTCGCGCAGGTCGCGGGCGAAAATACCCGGCGGGTCCAGGGCCTGCATCTTGGCGAGGCCCGCCTCCACTGTGTCCAGGGGACAGCCGAGCGCGTCGGCCACCGCTTGCAGGTCGGCCGTCAGGTAGCCGGCATCATCGAGCAGATCGATCAGTTGTAGGCCGATGACCTTGTCGACGGGTTCCGTGAACTCCATACCGAGCTGCGCCATCAGGTGATCGCGGAGCGACATCGTATCGGAAAGGGTTTGTTCGAGGTCGGGCGCCAGCATATCGAAACCGGATCCGCCGCGCGACGGCGTGTCGGCATAGGTGCCGTGATCCAAGGGTGCGCCCGAATCGCTGACACTGTCATTGGTGTAGGTGTTGTCGAGATCTGCGTCGAGTTCCTTGGCGTCCGATATCTCGGCCGGCTCCGGCGCCGAGAAATCGATGGTGTCCAGATTGTCAGACTCGAAATCGTCGCCGTCGCCCTGGGTATCCCCGGTTTCCGCCGCATCCTGGCGATCCTCTCCGCGGCGTTCCCCTTCGTCGCGCTCCAGCATCGGATTGCGCTCCAATTCCTGCTCGACGAATTCGGTCAGTTCGACATTGGACAGTTGCAGCAGCTTGATCGCCTGCTGCAGCTGAGGCGTCATGACCAGGGCTTGGGTCTGGCGTTGATCTAATCGGGGGGAGAGAACCATGGGGGTTCGATGGTGCCGAGGCGCCTAAAGGCTGAACCGGTCACCCAAATAGACGCGCCGAACGTCCTCGTTGCCGACGATGTCGGAAGGTGCGCCTTCCATCAGCATCATGCCGTCGTGGATGATATAGGCGCGGTCGATGACGTCGAGGGTCTCGCGGACGTTGTGATCGGTAATCAGGACACCGATACCCCGGTCCTTCAAGTGAGCGACCAAGTCGCGGATATCGCCGACGGCGATCGGGTCGATGCCGGCAAACGGTTCGTCCAACAGCACGAAATGCGGATTGGACGCGAGCGAACGGGCGATCTCGACACGGCGCCTTTCACCGCCGGAAAGCGCGAGAGACGGCGTCGCCTGAGGTGAGTGATGGAGAACTCTGCCAGCAGCGCCTCGAGGATGGCTTCCCGGCGCTCGCGGGATTTCTCAACGACCTCGAGAACGGCGCGGATATTGTTCTCCACCGAGAGGCCGCGGAAGATTGACGCCTCCTGCGGCAGGTACCCGATGCCAAGGCGCGCCCGGCGGTACATCGGCAGTTCCGTGATGTCATGGCCGTCGAGCAGGATGCGACCGTGGTCGGGCGGGATCAATCCGGTGATCATGTAGAAGCATGTCGTCTTGCCGGCACCGTTGGGACCCAGCAGACCGACGACCTCACCGCGCTGAAGCGTCATGCTGACACCGCGCACGACTGGACGTTTTTTGAAACGCTTGCCGATATTCTCGACACCCAAGCCTTGGTTATCGGTGACCAGCTGCGGCCCGGTCGGCTGTCCCGGCCCCGGCCTTTGAAGGGCGTCGGTGGAATCCGGCCGCGCCCCTGTTGGATGTCCGTGCATGTCGTTCATGACTCTGGAGTTTTACCCCCAAACTTCCGGCAGGTCACTGCCTCTTCTTCGCAGCCGGCCGAATGACGCCCTTGACTCGGGTCCCGCCCGAAGCGCAGGCGTGCAACCGGCTGATCCCCGTATTCAAATTGACTTCGGCGCTACAGCCGCTCAAAACGTTTTTGTCGCGGATGATTCTAACCGATCCGGTGAGGGTGGCGATACCGCTTTCTACGTTGTAGACCCCGCGGTTTGACGTGGCCGTGTCCTTTTCGGTGACGATCTTGACCCGGTCGAAGGCATCGACACGGTAAATCGCCGTCGCACCGGTCTTGTTCTTGCGCAGATAGGCGGCCAGCACGTCGGCCCGGAGCCGTTTTCCGGCCCGCACCGCGAAGGCATCGCCGCGGGCTACCGCCATCTGTTTGCGTTCCCAATACTCGAGCTGATCACTGGCTGTAAGCTTGTCCTGACCAGCGACAAGGCGTAGCCCTTTTCCCGTCATCGTCAATACCGCATTGTCGACGTCGTAGACGGCTTGGCCACCGTAGGCCGTTCCTTCCGGCGATTTGATGCGCACGCTGCCGATCGCGTCGAGACGCCAGATCTCCGTCGATTCGTCTTCACGCTTGCGGTAGTAGGCCCGGAGTTCGTCGGCCAGAACGGTCACTTGGCCGCGTACCGCCTTGGCGTTGCCGCGGGCCACGAACACCAGCTGTTCCTGCTGCCACTCGATACCGTTGTCGGCAAAAATCTCCACTGGGCTGTCGCCCGATGCGAAATTGAGACTTTGCGCGGCGACGTCGCCAGCGCGGCCGATGCCGAACAAGACCGCCAGCAGGACGACGGCAACAATCTTACAACACGAATTCATTGCGTGGCCTTCTTGGCGCCGGAGAAAAGGATCAGCTTCGACTTGCCGGTGAAGTAGATGGTCTTGCCCTTGTCGACGAGTCGGAAGCCCTGCGCTTCGAGATTGCCGAACGGGCCTTGTCCGACGACGGGCACGTTGCCGACGGCGGATCCCTTGGCCAAGTCGATGGCCGCACTTTCGGTCCGGAACTCGTATCCAGAATCATGGTACAGATTGACGGCGCCCTGCAGGTCCAGCGTCTTCTCGGCCCGCGCGAAGACGCCGGTTTCCGCCGTCAACACGAGCCAGGTGCCGTCGTCCAGTGTTATGTCCGCCTTCGGCATGTCGAGCTCCACCTTGGCCGTACCTTCCGACAGGCTGCGCGCCAGTTCAGCCGTCACGGCATAGGGCTGGTCTTCTTGGTCGGTGCCGACGTAACGAGGATTGACCATGCTCGGATCGCCGGAAAGGCCCGCCTTGATGGCGGCGAATCCGATGCGGAAACGGAGATCGTCAGGGGCAAACTGCGGCCACAAGGCGACCAGCGCCAACAGGACAACGGCACCGACTGGCAGCAGTAATTTGACGATGTGGACGAAACGGCTGTAGCCCTGGGTGAAACGCCGGGGCGCCAGCGACCGGCGCCCGCGCTTGTCCGTGACGGAGGGGCCGTTCATCGCCGCCATGGCCGGAATATCGGTTGTAGTCGATGCCATGGCACCACCCCGGATCAGGCCACCCCGGCCCTTAAACAATCGTGGACATGCAGGATGCCGACGGGGATACCGTCGGCGACAACGAACAAATTGGTGATCGATAAGGCGTTCATGACCTGGACCGCCTCTCCGGCCAAGGCATCCGGACCGATGGTCTTTGCGTTACGGGTCATCACGTCGGCCGCGGTCTGAGTCAAGAAATCCGTACTCATGTGGCGGCGCAGGTCACCGTCGGTAATCACACCCTCGAGTCGCCCATCATCATCGACGACACCGACACAGCCGAAGCGCTTCGCCGTCATGACGACCAATGCCGCGGACATTGCCATGTCGCCCGTCGTCGTCGGGATCTCGTCGCCGGTGTGCATCAGGTCCGAGACCTTGAGCAGGCGTTGGCCCAGCTTGCCCCCCGGATGCAGCGCCTTGAAATCGGCGTGAGAGAACCCCTGGCGCTCGAGAAGGGTGACAGCGATGGCGTCGCCAAGCGCCAGCATCACGGTCGTCGACGTCGTCGGCGCCAAACCCAAGGGACATGCCTCGGGGCTTTCCGGTAGGACCAGCGACACATCGGCGGCCTGATCGAGCGCGCTGCCGGTCTTAGACGTCATGGCGACCAAGGGAATGGCGAAGCGTTTGCAGTGCGCCACCAGATCGGCTAGCTCGGTTGTTTCGCCGGAATTGGATAGCGCCAGCACCGCATCGTCCTCGACGATCATGCCGAGGTCGCCATGGGAAGCCTCGCCAGGGTGGACATAGAACGACGCCGTCCCCGTCGACGCCAGCGTCGCCGCGATCTTCCTGGCGATATGTCCGCTCTTGCCCATGCCGGTGACGACGACACGCCCTGTGGCTCCGGAAAAGATGGCGAGTGCCCGTGAAAAACCTTCGCCCAGCGATGCGGCCAATGCACTTAGGGCGTCGGCCTCGACGCCAAGGACCCGACGCGCCGAGCGTAAGTCATCGTGTTCGGTATCCGATGTCTGTTCTGCCGTAAAGGAGGCCGTATATGAAACCATGATCGTGAGAAATCCTCAAAAGGAAACGGGAACCGGCCGCCGGTGACGGCGGTTCATCGAAGTTCTAACCCGTTTCGGTCGCAATTCCGGTTGCCGTTGCCCAATCAGGTTCTGCCCGAAGTCGGAACCCGCGCCCCGAGTATGCGCGTGAAGGCGGAAAAGGTCAATAAAACCGGATATTTACCGACGCTTTTGTCAGTGCGAGAAAATGTCCATGTCACCCCAACCCAGTATATCGAGGGTGCCGCGCGTAGAGAGAAAGCGGAAACAGGCCTCGGCCAATTCGGAGCGCCCTTCGCGCCTCAGCATGCCGTCGAGCCGCTCTTGAATGGCGTGCAGGTTGAGCACGTCGGCCGCCGCATAGGCGATCTGCTCGGGGCTGAGGGTGGCGGCTGCCCAGTCGGATGACTGCTGGGCTTTCGAAATGTCGAGGCCAAGCAATTCCTTGGAAACATCCTTCAGGCCGTGTTTGTCCGTATAGGTTCGCGCCAGTTTGGAAGCGATCTTGGTGCAATAGACCGGCGACACCTCGACGCCGAGGTTGCGCTTGAGGATGACAACGTCGAACCGCGCGAAATGGAAGATCTTGGTTAGACTTGAATCTTGGAACACCGCCTTCAGATTTGGCGCGTCGTAGACCGGTTGCGGAAAATGGACGAGGTGGCAGACACCGTCACCGGCCGACAGTTGGACGACGCAAAGGCGGTCGCGGTGCGGGTTCAACCCCTGGGTCTCGGTGTCGACGGCGACCATACCGTCGAAGGAGACGCCGTCGGGAAGGTCGCCCAAATGGACCTCGACCGCTTCGGGTTTCGACCTCGCCGGTCTCGTCAAAGGTTCCCCCACTTAACTTTTCCACCGGCGATCCCGCTGTAAAAGGATGGTGCCCAGGAGAAGACTCGAACTTCCACGACCTTGCGGCCACTGGCACCTGAAGCCAGCGCGTCTACCAATTCCGCCACCTGGGCACAGGAATCGCTTCGTGTCCGGCCTATTCGCCGGAGCCCCAGTGATTATTGCGCGCGAGCGACCTTGTCAATACGATTGGGTGGCCGGGAATGCAACCGGGGCACTACAACGGGATTGCTTGATTGACGGGCCCTGCCCCGGCATGTAATCGGTAATTGGACTACCGGCGTACCGGGTCGCGGAACGGAGGAGTGATGATGGCAGGAAAGGCAACCGTTTTCGGGGGATCTGGATTTCTCGGACGCCACTTGGTCCGCCGCCTCGCGGCCGCTGGATGGCAGGTCCAGATTGCCGCACGCGATATCGAAAAAGCCGCCTTGCTGAAACCCTGCGGCGAGATCGGCCAAGTGGTACCGCTGCAGACCGACGTCAACGATCCGCGCCAGGTGGCCGGTGCCGTCGCCGGCTCCGATGCGGTCGTCAACCTGGTCGGCATACTCTTCGAAAGCGGGAGTAACCGGTTCGCGTCCGTCCATGCCGAAGCCGCCGGTACCATCGCCGCCGCCGCCAAGGCGGCCGGTGCCGAGAGGATGGTCCAGGTTTCAGCCCTTGGCGCCGACAAGGATTCCGAGGCCCAGTACGCACGCAGCAAGGCGGCCGGAGAGGAAGCGGTGATGGCAGCCTTCCCGGAAGCCACCGTGCTCCGCCCCAGCGTCGTCTTCGGTCCTGAGGACAACTTCTTCAACATGTTCGCCGGCATGACCCGCCTGACCCCGGTGCTGCCGGTTTACGGCTGCCCGACGCTGCCAAAGATCTCCTACGGCGACGAAGGATTGGACGTCGACTTCTATGGCGACGGCGGCACCAAGTTCCAACCGGTTTACGTCGGTGACGTGGCCGACGCCGTCATGGCCGCACTCGATCGCGTCGACGCGAAGGGCCGCTGCTACGAATTGGTCGGGCCGACCGTTTACAGCTTCAAGGCGCTCCTCGACCTGCTGCTGAAAGTGACCGAGCGCAAGCGTCTCCTGGTCCCGATACCATTCGCCTTGGCCGAATTCCAGGCCCTGTTCCTGGAACTTTTGCCGAAACCCCTTCTGACCCGCGATCAAGTGACGCTTCTGAAAACGGACAACGTGTTCAGCGGTGAACATCCGGGACTTGCCGACCTCGGCATCCAGGCGACGGCGGCGGAAGCGATCCTGCCGACCTACCTGAAACGGTTCCGCACCCCGGCCCACCAGGGCCTTCAGGACGCCTGAAACTCTGTCGTCGGTTCAATAACGCGGCGGCAGTACGGAAGACTCGGCGCCCGGATCCGTTTTGGCGGCGTTGACGATGAGTTCGCCGAACTCCCTCAGGAAAACGGAACCGCGCACGGTTCTCTGGATGAGCACGCTACGCCGGTCGGTTTCGTCCGGCTTGCGGCGTACCATTTGCAACTCGCTCAACCGGTTGACAGCCCGCGTGATGGCCGGTTTTGACACGTTGAGGGTGGCGGCCAGACCGCGCACCGTATGCGGTGGTGGCGTCAGGTAGACCGTCAGCAACAGGGCCATCTGGCGGGCCGATAGATCCGGTGCATCGAGGCGCACGCTTTCGATGATGGCCCGACGCCAGATGTCGAGCGCGGTCAGTTCGTCGAATTCAATCCCCATCTTGCCACGCCTCCTCGGTCAAAGGCTTTCCACCTTTTCGTTTCGATGACGGAACTTTTAACCAATTCGCCGGAGCCGTGCAACACCCTTTTGTTCACCCGTAGTGCCGGGCTTCCTCTACCCGTATCGCCGCCTGATCATTTCGAATGCGGCGCGAAGCCCCATGGCCTCACCGCCGGCGGGCCGGCCGGGCTTGGCCGATGTCATCCAGGCCATGAGGTCGACGTGGGCCCAGCGCTCGATGCCGTCGGCGAATCGCTCCAGGAACAGGGCCGCCGTGATTGCGCCGCCGAAACGACCGCTGGGTGCGTTGTTGAGGTCGGCGATCTTGCCCTCGATCTCCTTGGTG
>Ga0056108_1000185_pt1 | contig 23109 bp, 20 predicted proteins | sample WorMetG1BERMUDA1_FD_83875 | JGI IMG/M metagenome (GOLD analysis project Ga0056108, IMG submission 83875) | Marine gutless worms symbiont microbial communities from Max Planck institute for Marine Microbiology, Germany - Inanidrilus... ... | reverse complement strand
GTGGCGGCGAATAAACGTCCGCTCTTAATAGAAGCGGACGCCCAAAACACTCTTTCGGACGAGTTTATCAACGATATCGGGGGAGATCATCCGTGAACCCGCATTCCGCGGCAATGAGTTTCTGGGCGTCGGAAAACAAATGGAGTTCGACGAGGTCTGCGACCGACTTGGGATCGTCGGGTCACCAGGGAACACCCGTGTCAGCCAACGCAATGAGATGCTTCGGGACTCCACCAGTCCCGACTACCTTGGGGACCTGACTCAGTCGTGGGGCGACCTGCCGGCGGGTACGACAGTGAGTGTGGAAATGAAATCGTTTCGCCGGCAGGTGACCAAATCCGGCAAAGTGGTAGAAGGCGATATGCTCAGCCAATTACAGCACCTCGTGCACCACAAAGGCCGATCGAACAAAGGCGGCTTTTTCTCGCAGGCCGGCATGCGTGTCACGCAAACGCCGGGCGAACATGTCCTTTTCCTCGATATCACGCACGCAGAAGGGTTCATGCGCTCGGCTCCGGTCGCGGACCACGCGGCCTCGGCCCTGGCGACCCTGGGGCAAAGCCTGCGCCAGGTGCCGGAGCTGACCAACATTCACCAGGCCTATTCACGCGTGGCATTTCTGGTACGGGGACCCGGCGGCACCTTCCGCCGAACGGATTTGTTCCCGATGCCCGGGAGCTGAAAGGGTACCGATGTCGAGCCGAACCTTGTTGCAACGCGTGGACTGGCCGATGTGGCAAATCCTCAAACGGGAGAAGGGTTCGGGCGATGCCGCGCGCTTTGCCGACCGGATTTCCGACTACGCCTTCTTCGATGGAGACGTCGCGCCACTCGACGCCGGTTTGCTCGAGTCCCGGTTGCCGAGCGCCATTGGGCTTCCGATTTTGGTTCGCAAAGACACCGCCAGATGGGCGGCGCCATTCTCCGAGTGGCTCTATGACCAAGACGACGAAATTGCTGATGATGCGCTGATGGCCTGCGCCTTTACGAGCGGGGCGCCGGCGCTTCTTTTACCCGACTATCTGTTGCTTGCCTATTTCAGCCCCGCCTATCGGCCGATTGCCGTGGGCATACCCGGCGCACTCAACCCCGGTCCGCAGTCCTACGATGGCCCCGAGATCCTCCCCTTGGCGATTGCCTTTAGCGTTGACGGCGAAGACATCGACAACCTGCTGGATCCGGGCGCCGTGGCTGATATTTCCAGGACGATCCAAGACCTCGACGTGACGATGGGCGGCAAAGGAGATATGGGCCCGTTGTACGACTTCGCCGAAGACCACATGTGGCCTGGCCTGAATATCGACATTGATGTGTCTGTCGATCTCGACCTGCTCCAATCCATTTACGCGGCGGCTTCGCAGTCCGGTCACGGGGTACTGGTTCTGGAGAGCTGACCCCTGCCAAAACCGTGTGGACGAAAAGAACACAGAAACGGCACGGACCGATAACCGGTTGAGACACGCCCCAGGCCTAGCGTGCTTCTCAGGTTCTGCCGCGTTTACCCGACGCTTACTCCTCCTTTGTTCTTGGCAAAAATGAAACAGCCGGAAAATTTTTCTACTTATTACTTCTGTCTGGAACCGTACCGAAGGTCTTTTCCCACGCGGCACAGACGGTAAAGAGCAGAAGAGGGTTCTTATAGACGTCTATGGACAGACATGGACATTCCCGGTCGCCGCGACCGGTTGATTGATGACTTGAGAGAAAAAACACTGGATGGATGCATCACGAAAAAAAGGGGCGGAAGTCCATCGGCTCCCGCCCCCGTTTTGATCCTGCCGCCCGGCCGCGCCGTCAGAAATGCATGGACTTGACCATGACCACGTGTTCGAGACCGCAGACCTTGTCGAGCAGATCCTGTTCGGGCGCACCGTCGATCTCGATTAGGCAGATGGCGTCACCACCCGGTTCCGCACGGCCGAGATTGAAGGTGGCAATGTTGACCCCGGCCTCGCCCAGCGCCGTGCCGATGGCGCCGATGAAGCCCGGCTTATCGTGGTTGGTGACGAACAGCATGTTGGGGCCCAGCATCGCGTCGATGGGAATATCCTTGATCTCGACGATGCGCGGGTCGGTGCCGTTGAAGAGCGTCCCCGCGACCGAGCGCGTCTGCGCTTCCGTGGTCACGGTCAGCTTGATCAGGGTCTGGTAGGCGCCTGCGTTCTCGCGCTTGACCTCGGTGACGCCGACGTTGCGTTCCTTGGCGATGACCGGCGCCGAGACCATGTTGACGCCTTCCATCAAGGGGGCGAGCAGGCCCTGCAGGATGGCGGCCGTCAGCGGACTGACGTTGAGCTCGGCGACAAGGCCGTCGTATTCGATGGTGATCGCCTTGTAGGCGGTCTGCGTCGCCTGGCCGGCGAAACTGCCGAGCTGTTCGGCGAGCTTCATATAGGGCCTCAGCTTCGGCGCCTCTTCGGCCGAGACGGACGGCATGTTGAGCGCGTTGGTGACGGCGCCCGTCAATAGATAGTCGGCCATCTGTTCGGCCACCTGAAGGGCCACCTTCTCCTGGGCTTCCGTGGTCGCTGCACCCAGGTGCGGCGTCGCCACCACCTCGTTCATGCCGAACAGTACATTCTCCTTGGCCGGCTCCTGGTAGAAGACATCGAGCGCGGCGCCGGCGACCTTGCCTGCTTCAATGGCTGCCTTGAGATCTTCCTCGACGACGAGGCCGCCGCGCGCGCAGTTGATGATACGCACGCCGTCTTTCATCTTGGTCATGGCCTCGCCGTCGATGATGTTCCGCGTTGCGTCGGTCAGCGGCGTGTGCAGGCTGATGAAGTCGGCCCGGGCGAACAGATCGTCCAGATCGAGCTTCTCGATGCCCAGGTCCCCCGCCCGTTCCGGCGACAGGAACGGATCGTAGCCGATGACTTTCATCTTGAGGCCCTGCGCCCGGTCGGCGACAACGGAGCCGATGTTACCGCAGCCGATGATGCCCAAGGTCTTGCCCATCAGTTCAACGCCCATGAATCGCGATTTCTCCCATTTGCCCTCATGGGTCGAGCAGTTGGCTTGCGGAATCTGCCGGGCCGTCGACAGCATCATGGAGATGGCGTGCTCGGCCGTCGTGATCGAGTTGCCAAAGGGCGTGTTCATGACGACGACGCCCTTCTGGGTGGCCGCGGCGCAGTCGATGTTGTCGACGCCGATGCCGGCACGGCCGATGACTTTCAGGTTGCCGGCGGCGTTTAGGGTGTCGGCCGTGACCTTCGTTGCCGAACGGATGGTGAGGCCGTCGTATTGACCGATGCACTCGGCAAGTTCCTCCGGACTCATGCCCGGCTTGTAATCAACGTCGATACCGCGGTTGGTGAAGCACTCTTCGGCCAGCGGGCTCATCTTGTCGGAAATCAGGACTTTCGGCATGGGTTGTTCCTCACTCTTGTCTTGTCTTCAGGCCGCTTGCGCGGCTTCACTGGCGAGCACCGCGAGCGCCCAGTCGATCCACGGAAACAGGGCTTCGAGATCGGCCGTCTCGACGGTGGCGCCGGCCCAGATGCGGAGCCCGGCCGGGGCGTCACGATAAGCGCCGATGTCATAGGCGACGCCTTCCTCGTCGAGCAGCTGGACCAGGCGTTTCGCCGCCTTCGCCCGGCCGTCGCCATCGAGGGCGGTGAACCAGGACGCGGTGATGGTCAGGCAGACCGAGGTCGGCGAGCGGGTCTCCGGCGTCTTTGCCAGATAATCGACGGCATCCGAGGCTTCGACCCATCGGGCGATGGCCGCGGCATTGGCATCCGTGCGGGCAATTAGGCCTTCGAGGCCGCCGAGCTCCCCGGCCCAGGCAAGACCGTCCAAGGCATCCTCGACGGCCAGCATGGAGGGCGTATTGATGGTCGCCCCTTCGAAGATGCCGCCGATCAGTTTGCCGCCCTTGGTCATGCGGAACAGTTTCGGCAACGGCCAATCGGGCGTATAGGTCTCGAGCCGTTCGACGGCGCGCGGGCTCAGGACCAACATGCCATGCTGGGCCTCGCCGCCCATTACCTTCTGCCAGGAATAGGTGACGACATCGAGCTTGTGCCAAGGCAGGTCCATGGCGAAGGCCGCCGATGTGGCGTCACAGAGGGTCAAACCTTCACGGTCGGCGGCGATCCAATTCCCGTCGGGAACGCGCACGCCGGACGTCGTACCGTTCCAGGTGAAGACCACGTCGCGCGAGAAATCGACGGCCCCCAAGTCCGGCAGGTTGCCGTAATCGGCGTCGAGGACGCGGACGTCGTCCAGCTTCAGTTGCTTGACCACGTCGGTGACCCAGCCCTTGCCGAAGCTCTCCCAGGCCAGCATATCGACGCCGCGGGCCCCGAGGAGTGACCACATGGCCATCTCGACGGCGCCGGTGTCGGAGGCGGGTACCACACCGATGACATAATCGTCGGGAATGCCGAGCATGGTCTTTGACTGGTCGATGACGGCCTTGAGCTTGGCCTTGCCGCCCTTGGCGCGGTGCGAGCGGCCGAGAAAGGCATCAGACAGTGCGTCCACCGTCCAACCGGGACGTTTGGCGCAGGGACCGGATGAGAAATTGGGGTTTGCCGGACGCCGGTCCGGCTTCACTGAAACGTTCATTTTGGTCTCCCTTCCTTCCAGAAGGGCTGCAACCCGTTGGGGGGTCGTGGCCCACGCGCCTTATAGGCGCGATGCTGCACTGCGTCAATGGGCATTGCGGCGCAAACAGAAAAGAATCGGTCGCTGCGGTTCAGATACCGTAGTACCAAGTGGCGAACAGCGAAAAGACGATCCACATGAGCACGATCAACGGCAGGCCGGCGCGGACGAAGTCGGTGAACTTGTAGTGCCCGGGTCCCATGACCAGGAGGTTGGTCTGATAACCGAGCGGCGAGGCGAAGGAGCAGTTGGCGGCGAAGACGACGGCGACGGCGAAGGCTTCCGGATTGACGCCGAGCTCAAGCGCGATGTCGACGGCGATCGGCGTGAACAGCACCGCCGCCGTCTTGGTGCTGATGACGTTCGACAGGCCCGAGACGAGCAGGAAGAACAGCGACAGGATGACCGCCGGTGACGTGCCCTTCAGCGCCACCACCAGTTCATGGGCCAAATAGGCGGCCCCGCCCGTTTCCTGAAGCGCCACGCCCAAGGCGAGTGCGGCAGCGATGGTGGTGACGATCTTCGGATCGACCGCCTGGAAGGCCTGGCGCACGTTGAGGACACCGACGATGACCATGGCCGCGGCACCGGTGAGTGCGCTGACGACGATGGGAACGATACCGGCGGCGGCCAGGCCGACGACAACGACGAAGATCGTCGCCGCCCGTTTGGCGCGCCGCAAGGCCGGAACCTCGGCAGCCGACCACTCGAGCAGGACGACGTCGCGACTGGAGCGCAGCCGGGCGATATCGTCGGCCTGCCCCTGGACCAGCAGCACGTCGCCGGCCTCCAATCGGATGTCGGTCAATCGCGCGCGGATCATCCGCGAGCGGCGCTGGATACCAAGAACGATACACTGCGTCTTGTAGCGGAACCCGATCTGCGCCAGGGTAAATCCCTTCATCGCCGAGGCTGGCGAGACCATGACCTCGGCCAGCGTTTGTTCGCCTTCCCGCCAACGCCCTTCCTGGTCGCGGCCGCTGGGCGCGTCGCCGATATCCGGGTGCAGCACTTCCGGGTCATTGGACAACGTTTCGATTAGGGCCTTGCGCGTGGCGGCGACGACGAGGACATCGCCGGCCTCGGCCCTGTAGTCCTCGAACGGCGGCAGGATCGCCGCATCGCCGCGGTGGACCATGCGCAGCGTCTTGTCCGGCAAGGCCGCAAACAAGCCGCCGGGCGCCGATTTGTCGATCAGTTGGGAGTTGGCGGACACCGTCATCTGGGCGATGAACTGCTTGCCGTCGACAACGGAAATCGTGTCGGCCGGGCCGCTGCGTTCCGGCAGCAGCCTAGGCGCGATAAGAATGACGTAGGCCAGGCCGAAAAGGGCCATGACGATCCCGGGAACGGAAAAGTCGAAGAAGCCGAAAGGCCGTTCGCCCATCTCGATCAAGGCGCTGTTGACCAGCAGGTTGGTCGACGAGCCGATCAGCGTCGTCATGCCGCCGAAGACGGCCGCGTAACTGAGCGGGATCATCAGTTTCGACGGTGAGCGGTCGTAGCGCTGAGCCAAGGCCTGAAGGATTGGGATGAAGATGACGACGACCGGGATGTTGTTCATGAACCCGCTGACGACCATGGCGACGAGCAGCATCATGGTCAGGGTCAGGACCAGCCCCCCCTTCCCTTTGGCGACACCGAGGAGAAGGTTGGCGCCGCGGTCGAGAACTCCGGTGCGCACCATACCCTGACCGAGCACCAGAAGGGCGAGAACCGCGATCAGGGCCGGATTGGCGAACCCGTGGAGGATCCGGACCGGCGTGATCGTCGCGGTACCGCCCTCGCCAATGACCGGGAAGAAGTGGAAGAAGATGAGAAGGAAGCAGATGATCCCTAAGGACGTCATCTCCATCGACGCCCGTTCGCGCAAATAGAAGCCGAGCGCACCCAGGATCAGGGCGAAGACGACCCACATTTGGAAGCCGCCGCCAACGGTATGCGAAATTCCCTCCATGGGCGGGAGTCTAACGGAAAAGGCAGCCGAAGCCAGACGCCCGTATCGGCAAAATCAGGGGCCGACCCTGGTACTGCATAAGCCTCAAAAAAGTGCCGGGCCCTCGAGGGCCCGGCGAGTATCACAGGGAGGCTTGTCAGGGGCGAGGGGGGCCAAGCCCCTGACAAGAAGTCACCACTCTCATTGGGGGGGGAAGCGGTAACTCCGTGACTAACAATCTATGCGCTAAATGTTTCCCCATGAATTCACGCGTGTTTCGACATGTTTCAATGTATGTCGGCCCGCACCGCGGGATATCGGGTGGCATATCGGGCATTTAATGGCATAAGGAAATCCATGGATCACCCGCCCGAAACCGAGTCCCCCCCGAGCGCGTTCACCGAACTCCTGGTCGGCGCCGGACTGGCCTCGCCCTCGGAGCCCATCGCGTTCACACCCTTGACCGGTGGCGTATCCTCGGACATCTGGCTGGCAGAGAGCAAGACGGCGAAAGTCTGCATCAAACGGGCGCTTTCGAAATTGAAGGTTCCCGGCGACTGGTTCGCTCCGGTCGAGCGCAATGCCTTCGAGGTCGCCTGGATGGAGACGGGCCTGGCGGATCGCACCGGGCTGCTGCCCACGGGTCGTCGCCCATGATCCGGACACCGGAACCTTCGCCATGGAGTATCTCGAAGCGGACACCCATCCCGTCTGGAAATCCGAACTGCGCGACGGGCACGTCGATCCCGTATTCGCCGCGGTCACCGGCAACACCCTGGCGACGATCCATGCCGGGACCGCCGGCTCGGATGCCGTTGCCGAGGCTTTTTCCACGGATGCGATCTTTCATTCCATCCGCCTCGAACCCTATCTCGAGGCGACCGCCGAGAAACACCCAGCCGTAGCTTCGGAATTGATGGACCTGTCCCGCGCGACGGCAGCGCAAAAGCGCTGCCTCGTGCATGGTGACGTCAGCCCCAAGAACATCCTGGTGTCCGCCGCCGGTCCGAGGTTCCTGGATGCCGAATGCGCCTGGTACGGCGACCCCGCCTTCGACGTCGCGTTCTGCCTCAACCACATGCTGCTCAAATGCCTTTGGGTTCCCGAATTTACGGCCGGCTATCTGGCCTGCTTCGACAACCTCAGTCACGCCTATTTCCAAAACCTGACCGGAGATGACGACCGGGAGCGGCGCACCGCGGCCTTGTTGCCCGGACTTCTGCTGGGCCGGATCGACGGCAAGTCGCCGATCGAATACGTCACGGATGAAGCGGTCCGAGATCTGGTGCGGGAGTTCGCGACACTCTTTCTCAGGGACCCGCCCCCGGACCTGTCGACGATCCGCGCGGCCTGGGAAAACCACTTGGCAATGGGTGGCGCGTGACGCTATGTGGGGCGCAAATGCTGGAGGGGTGTGCCCATCGGGCGACCGCGTCCCGAACCGGCACGGGAAATCGATGTTTGGGCAGGACCGACTGTGAGCAAGAAACGCATCAAGGACGTTCGCGGACGTAAAGTCTGGGATTCCCGGGGGCGACCGACGGCGGCGATCGGTTCGGCGGTTATGGCGTCGACGGTGCTGTCGCCGCCGTCAACGGCGAGATCAAGGCCGCTCTCAAGGGTCTCGACGTCGACGATCAAGACGTCATCGACGGACGGTTGATCGACCTCGACGGCACCGCCAACAGAAGCCGCCTTGGCGGTAACGCCCTGATCGCCACATCGCTGGCCGTCCTTCACGCGGCGGCGGCATCCGAGAAACTGCCGCTTTGGCAGTATCTGGGCGTGTTCCTCGGCATCAATGAGCCGCGATACCTACCGCTGCCGGAGATCCAGATATTCGGCGGCGGCGCCCACGCCGCCAGGCGTGTCGACGTACAGGATTTCATGGCCGTAGCCGTCGGCGCCGAGAGTTACGCCCAGGCCCTCGATTGGACGGCCGAGGTCTACCGTGCCGCCGGCCAGATCATGGCCGATAAGGGGAGCATCCGAGGAGTCGCCGACGAAGGCGGCTACTGGCCCGAATTCGACGGCAACGAGGACGCCATCGAGACCCTCGTGCGGGCCATCGAGAAGGCCGGGTTACGGCCGGGAGTGGACGTCGCTGTTTCGCTCGACGTCGCCGCGTCCGAGTTCTACCGGGACGGCCGTTACCACCTGAGCCGCGACGGGCGCGACGTCGATTCCGACACGCTATCCGGAATGCTCGTCGATTGGACGGAGCGCTATCCCATCGTTTCCATCGAAGACCCCCTAGCCGAGGACGACACTATCGGCATCGAACGCTTCACCTGGGCCGTCGGCAAGAAGGTCCAGGTCGTCGGCGACGACTACCTCGTCACCAACGCCGACCGGGTCGCCGCCGCCGCCAAGCGCGGCGCCTGCAACGCGGTTCTCGTCAAGCCGAACCAGGCGGGTACGGTTTCCGAAACCAAAGGGGCCTTCGACATGGCCCGAAAGACCGGTTTCGGTGCCATCATCTCTGCGCGCTCCGGCGAGACGGAGGACACCAGCATCGTCCATCTCGGAGTCGGTTGGGGTGTGCCTCAGCTGAAGGTCGGATCGTTCACCCGTTCCGAACGAATGGCCAAGTGGAACGAAGGACTGAGGATCGCGGAGGCGTTGTCGATCTCTTCGGGCGGCGCCCTTCCCCAAGACGGTGACCTGCCGCCAGAACAATTGTTTCCGTGGACCCGATAACTGCGATCAGGGCGCGGTTCGTCCCTCCCCGCGTAGCCGTTTGACCAAAACGTCCAGCAACCGGCGGAGCACACGGTCCTTGTCGCCGAGGCGCGACAGTCGCTGAGCCAGGGAATCCTGGGAAATGACGACGAGACTGGCCGGTTCGAGCACCCGGGCCGATGCCATACGCGGCTGATTGTCGATCAAAGACATCTCACCAATAATCTCGCCGCGCCCAACGTTGGCGATGGTCTGTTCCTCGTTGCCGTTCTTGCGGAAGATCTGAACCTCGCCGGTCACGATCAGGTAGGCCTCCGTGCCGGCGTCCCCTTCCTCGAACAGGATATCGCCTTCCTTGAAAGTTTTTCGTGTCGGTTTCTCGCCTGACATCGTGTCCAACCTATCATCTTCCAAACTAAAGGTGTTTTCCTTCTTCGCGGCGGCCCGCACCGGCTTGGCCATCATATCCTCGAAGGCGCCCGTCAACTTGTCCCGCCAATCCTCGGGCAGGTCTCCGGCGGATAAGCGGTCACGCAATCCGGACAGAGCCGCATCGACGAGAGCCTGCGGGCTATTGTCGGGAACCAAGGCCGAGAGAGAGGTCAGTTGTTCCACGTTCTGCGCTAAGAACGAGAACACCACCATGGTGTGTTCTTCGGAAAGCGAGCCCTGCGCCAACTCGATCAGGAATCCGATTCGTGCCGCCCGATGCGGTAGCAGGCTGATGATACGAGCCAGGGCATCCGGATAAGTGAGGTCGTATTGGCCATCGGCCAAGGCGATCCGAGCCCGGTTAACCACCGCCGTGCACATGCGAGGCCCCCCTTTGAGCCCGGAAACGTCCGTCAGATCACGGATCAGAATGGTGAAGGCCTTGCGTTCCGCCTCCCGTCCTTCCTTGGTCAACGGGCGGGTTCCGCTCAAATAGACAGCGATCTGGTCGAGCAGCGCGATCCGCGTGAGCGGCAATTTGTGCTGCCGCATCGCCGTGTTGAATTCGACGATGCATGAGATCGGATTTCTCGGCGGGCTGAACTTGCCGCCACTGAGGTGCACTAGCACCCGGTTTGCCGTGGCCGCATCTGACTGGCCGCCAAGGAGTTCGAGAACGGCCCTGGGATAGTCGAGAATTTCCGCCAGCACCTCGTCGATATATCGGACAGCGCCGTCACTCAATCGCTCGGCAGTCAATTCGAGAAGCAAGGCTATCTTGGCATTCCAATCTCCGCCTTTCCCGAGATAGCGCGCGATGGCGTACCGGATGTAGAGGTTGCGCTCCTTTTTGAGCTTGACCCCGGTGACGGACTGGACCAGCGCTTCGAGCCCTTTGGCTTGAAGGATGTCGTATCCCTCTTCCGCGTCGATTAGGCTCTTAGCCGTTTCGTTGATGCGCTCGACCGCGTCGTAGATCGCGTCGATCCGCTGCCGGGGATCTCCACCGTATGCCCGTGCCTGGACCCCGCCGACCTGCTGGATGGCGTTCGACATCAGTTGGCCTTGCCGTTCCAACCAATTCTGGTGACTGGCATCGAAGAGGAGTTCCAGAGCCGTGCGGGCGTGTTCTTCAAGGTATTTGCGCAATACGCGGCTAATGACGCGGCGAGCCGGTAACTCATAGAAGTCGTCTGCCCCTTGGCACAACGGCGCCTCGGACACGGGCACGATGGTGATCCGTTTGTCCGTGCCGTCGTCACGCGAACTTTCATAAACGATTTCGGTACCGGTTCGCTCGCTGTCGGCGACCACCTGAACGGCCGCGTGTTTTCCACTTTCCAAGATCTCGTCGGCCAGTTTGATGGCTTGCGAACGGCTCTGGAATACATCCATCGTCGTCCAGCGCGATCCGTCGCCCGCCTGCACTTCGAAGGTCTTTCCAGCAAGATTGGCCAACACAACCTCCCCTCGCGGCTCTCTCCGGAACCGCACATGCATAAAATAACCACGCCGGGAGGTCGGGCCAAGACCGGACACAAGCGATATCCGGGTTCAAATGGGAAAGTGCGAATGGTCTTTTCCGTGCCTCTGGCCAAAGGTAATCTGGGCTTGATCCTTTAGAGGGAAACTGGCCGGGCGAGTCGGGACAATGACTGGGACCACACCTCCGCATATTGCAATTTTAGGCACCGGTTTCGCGGCGTTGAATGCCGTCCGCGTTCTGCGCAAGGCAGACCCCTATGCAAAGATCACCGTGATCGGAAGAAAGCCGGAATTCGTCTATCTCCCGAGCCTGATTTGGCTTCCTTCCGGCATCCGCAAACCGGAAGACCTGATCATCCCGTTGGAGAACTTTTTCGATCGAAACAAAGTCGCGTTCCATGCGGGAGAGGTGACCGGCCTCGACAACGGCGGACGGACCGTCAACACCTCGGAGGGGACCGTCGAGAACGACGGATTGATCATCGGCACGGGTGGGCGCTTCATCAAGAAACTGCCGGGCATCGAAAACGCCATCACCCCTTGCGAGGGCATCGAACCGGTGATGCGGTTCACCGATAAGCTGAACAGCATGAATGGCGGCACACTGGCCTTCGGGTTCGCCGGTAATCCCAAGGAACAGACGGCCATGCGCGGCGGCCCCATGTTCGAGTTCCTGTTCGGCACCGAAAAACTGCTCCGCAAGCAGGGGCGCCGCGACAAGTTCAAGATCGTCTTCTTCAGCCCGGCCCCGAAGCCGGGAATCCGATTGGGCCAAAAGGTCGTTCCGCGTCTGATGGCACGCATGGCCAAATGCGGCATCGACACCCACCTGGGCCACAAGATGGTCCGTTTCGAGCCCGACAAGATCGTCACCGAAGGCGGTGACGTTCCCGCCGACGTGATCCTCTTCATGCCTGGCATGACTGGCAACAAATGGTTCGATGATACCGATCTCCCGAGATCACCGGGCGGCATGATCGAAGCCGACGCACAATGCCGGGTCCCCGGCTGGGAGAAAGTCTATGTCGCCGGTGATTCGGGCAGTTTTCCCGGCCCGGACTGGCTGCCCAAACAGGCTCATATGGCCGACATCCAAGCCGACACGGCGGCTCGTAACCTGCTCGACGAACTCGGTGGTCGGGCACCGTCCCGGGGCTTCAAGACGGAGCTCATGTGCGTCATCGACAACGGCGAGGACGGCACGTTTGTCGCCAGGACACCGAGCCTCAATCTCGTCCTGCCGCCGCTCCGCCTGATGCACCTCTCGAAACGCTGGTTCGAGGTCCTTTACCTCCGGCGCTACCGGTGAACGGTCCCGGCGGCCACAGGCTTAGACCTGATCCCACCTTCGTTCGGGCCTGAGGAACAACGCATGCTGTCGCGTGACCGGGCCCGCCGCATCACCGTCCTGGGCCTCCCCATCATCGGCGCCATGGTATCCCAGAACATTCTCAATCTGGTCGACACTGCCATGGTTGGTGTCCTGGGACCGCAACAACTCGCCGCCGTCGGCGTCGGCAGTTTCGCCAACTTCATGGCCGCCGCCATGGTCATCGGCCTGTCCACCGGTGTCCAGGCTATGGCCTCCCGGCGCAAGGGCGAGGAACGGTCGGACGAAATGGCGGTGCCGCTGAACGGTGGCCTGTTCCTGGCCCTCGTTATCGGACTGCCGCTGAGCATCGTGCTGTTCGTCACGGCACCGGTGCTCTTCCCACTGATCAACGGCGATCCGGACGTCGTCGCCGATGGCGTGCCCTACCTGCAGATGCGCCTGATGGGTGTCGTCGCCATCGGTATGAACTTCTCCTACCGCGGCTACTGGAACGGCGTCAGCCGTTCGGGATTGTACTTGAAGACCCTGCTGACCATGCACGCCAGCAACGTCGTTCTCAATTACGTGTTGATCTTCGGCAAGTTGGGCCTGCCGGCCATGGGTGCCGAGGGGGCCGGTCTTGGGACCACCCTATCTTTGTTCCTGGGTACGGCGATCTATACCGGGTTCGCCTTGAAGTTCGCCCGGCCGCACGGTTTCCTGCATCGATTGCCGAGGCGCGAGACCATGGCGACCCTTCTCAGGCTCGCTGTCCCGTCTGCCATCCAGCAGTTCCTGTTCGCTGGAGGCTTTACGGTCTTCTTCTGGATCGTCGGACAAGTCGGCACCGATGAAGTCGCCGTATCCAACGTCATGGTCAACCTGCTGCTGGTCGCGATCTTGCCAGGCATGGCGCTGGGCATGGCCGCCCTGACCCTGGTCGGCGAGGCACTGGGACGCAAGGAGCCAGATGACGCGAAACAATGGGGATGGGACGCAGCGAAAGTCGCGATGCTGGTCCTCGGTGCTCTCGGCGCCATCGGGCTTTTCTTTCCGACAATTCTTCTTTCGGGCTTCATACATGTCGACGCCATCATCGAACTCGGACGCTTGCCGGTACAACTTCTCGGCGCCACCATGATCTTTGAGGGTGCCGGCCTGGTCCTGCTCAACGCCTTGCTGGGCGCCGGCGCCGCCCGTCAGGTCATGATCGTTTCCATCAGCACCCAGTGGCTGGTCGGCCTGCCATTGGCCTGGCTGGTCGGCCCCCATCTCGGCCTCGGATTGCTCTGGGTCTGGGGCGCCAATAGCGCCTATCGGATTTTGCAGACGGCAATCTTTGCCGTCCTGTGGAACCGCGGGAAATGGGCTGCCATCAAAGTGTGAGTCCCTTAACCGGCGCCCGTGACCTCGTCACCGACGCTGGGGGCGAAAATACCCGATAGTCGTGGATCTATTGGACGGGATTACAGAAGATGAAACATGTTCGTCGCCTCCTGGCGTTAGTAGCGGTATTGGCCGTGACCGCCCTAACGGGACCGCCGGCCGCCAGTGACGGTCCGCTGTCACTGCCGATGCACGGCAACTGGTGTGGTCCCGGCCACACGGCCGGGACGCCGATGACCGGCTCTGCGCCCGTCGACCCACTCGACGCCGCCTGCATGCGTCATGATCTCTGCTACGTCCAGCGGGGATCCGCCGATTGCGGATGCGATATCGCCTTCATGGATGAACTGAGGCATTCGCGTTACCCGAATCCGGAACTCTATACCCGGGCTCGCGGCATGTACGACGCCATCGCCATGACGCCTTGCAAGAGCGCCGGCGGAATGGTCGAAAAGCAGAGCCGTGTCTGGGGCGACATGGCGCGGGATGTGTTCAGCGGACGCTCCAGTCCCATGGACATGCCCATGCGTTGGATGCATCTCGGCGGCCGGACCCTGGAGAATAAACGTTTCCTTGGTCAGTGACCGCCGTCTCCCAGGTGGGCTTCCGGAATACAGCGTCTCGCTTGAGCGTCGGCAACCCTACCGCTAGTATCGCGCCAACAATTGAAACGGGGGACCCCATGCGATTTCCGGTCTGGTTGATGGTTGTTAGCTTGATGACGGCTGTCGGTGCATGTACCGGCGATGCATCCCATATGGCCGCTGATCAACCGCGTGCCCATGACATGAGCGTCCTCAAAGTGGGCACGCTTCGTCACCGTGTCATCGCGGAATTCGGGACGCCGGTCCTCACCGAATCGCCAAATGGCGTGAAGACGGACATCTTCAAATTCGTTGACGGTTACTCGACGGCGGCGAAAACTTCCCGGTCCTTTCTTCACGGCGCCATGAACGTGGGGACTTTGGGCATTTGGGACGTCTTCGGAAAGCCGATCGAAAGCTCGTTTCAAGGTGAAGAGGTCCGCCTTAAGGTCGAATACGACGCAAACGATCGGATCAGTTTCGTCAAACGCTATTAGGGCCGGCGCGTACCCGTTTACAGATTCCATTTAGTCAGTCCCTCCAGCTTAACCAAGCCACACAGTTAACCAACGGTTAACCATGTTTTTTCGCGATTCCTTAAAGGGTTGCGGTCATGCTTCTCGCATTCGCAGAAAACGAAACCGGTCTTCGGCACACCTGGATTCCGCTTGAGGGAAGAAGAAATCATGACCGCCAAACCCCGCCACACTCGGACTCTGCTCACGTTATTGGCACCTTTCGTTCTCGCCGGCTGCGCCATGCCGGTTCCGGTAACCATCGCATCGTTCGTTCTCGACGGTCTCAGTATCGCAACAACCAACAAGACTGTGACCGATCACGGTCTCTCGTTCGTGGCACAGCAAGACTGCGCCGTGTGGCGCGGATTCACGGAGGGTGAACTCTGCCGCGAAGACGACGCGGACAGCGACGTGATCACGGCCCTCACGGAAGAGATGGATGGCGATGACGCTGAAACGAACGAATTGGCAAACATGGAAACGGCGGCTGGATCCGAAGGTCTTGTCCAAGGAGGTTGCGGAACTCAGCGAAACGCCGGCGCCGACACGTACTCCCCTGACACCGGAAAAAGTCGAAGCGGTCCCCTTGCCGCCTATCGAAGACCAGCGTGATACACCGGCCGAAGTCGATACCGCTTGGTACGCACCGAAACCAGTGACACCGGGCGGCGGCTCGGCGCCTCAGGCGTTGCCGCCAATGCCACCTCAGGCTCCGGAAGTGCCTGAAACGCTCGACCCGGGCAATGAAACCCTTGTCGCGCCGGAGGAAACCGAAGAGACCCGTGTCGCCCGCGATCCAGCGATAACACCGTCAGCATCGGCGTCGGGATTCCAGGAGAACACGAAGCCTTCGGTGACGAAATACACGGTCCAACCAGCCGAGTCGAAACGTGGCCTGGACCGCAAGAACGCGCCGAAATCCGGCGGTTTCCATTACGTCATCGCGAGTTTCGCCAAGACCGGTTACGCCGAACGCCTGATCAAGAAGAACGCCAAGCTCGGGGCCCGCGTCGCCGAAGCCACGGTCGGCAGCAAGACCTACTACCGGGTCGTCGTCGGTCCCCTGGCAGCGAAGGATCGCCGGGCGACGCGCCGAAACTTGGCCCGGGCCGGGTTCAAGGACGCCTGGGGCGTGCGCATTGACAAGCCCGCAGTCGAGGTCGCCTCGATCGACTAGCGTTCCCTCCGAGCCTTACACGTTCCGACTTGCCAGCCGGCGATCCACTCCCCAACTGAGAGATGGAGTTTTAGCAAGACGCCCGGGTGTTCTTCAGTGCCCCGCCGGAACGGACGATTTGACCATGGTCCGATTGATCGCCGCTCTCTTCATCGCCGTCGCCGGCTTGAGTGCGCCGAGCAGCGGTATCGCCCTCGAACCGGTCGATCTCGAACTCGTTCTGGCCGCTGATGGGTCCGGATCCATCGACGACGAGGAACTTCGGCTGCAGCGCGAGGGGTATGCCGCGGCCATCACGCACCCCCGCATTCTCGCCGCCATCCGCGGCGGTTATCACCAGAAAATCGCGCTCGCCTTCGTCGAGTGGGGCGGCCCGATGTCACAGCACACGGTCGTCGATTGGATGGTCATAGACGGACCGGCCGCCGCCGAAGCCTTTGCCGGTAAGCTCCGCGCCCAGCCGCGCATGGCCGAGCATTACAACTCGATCAGCGAGGCCATCGCCTATTCGACGAACCTGATCGCGTCGAACGCCTATGACGGGAGGCGCAAGATCATCGATATTTCGGGCGACGGCCCGCAAATCAACGGCCGGTCTCTGACTGAGGCCAAGTTGCTGGCGGCCGCCGAACGCATCACCATCAACGCGCTCGTCATCTCGACGCCGGGCGGCGGGTATCCCGGACCCTCGGGCGAGCCTCTGGACGAACACTACCGCAACGACGTCATCGGCGGGCGCGGCGCCTTCGTGGTCGTCGCCGAAGGACGCGATCATTTCGCCCAGGCCATTCTCAAGAAGATGATCCTCGAGATCGCAGCCCGCCAACCCTGAGGCGGCCAGTCGCCACCGGCCGGGTCAGAAATGCCGAGGCCGCCTGCCGGACCCGCACCGCGTTGGTCGCGGTTGCAAATCCGGGGCGGCCTACGAAGCTTCCCCCTCTGGGTTCCTCGGGCGTCAGTCAACCGCCCTTGAGCCGAAGCCCTAGGCGGCGGCCTTAAGCAGCAGCGGGATGCCAGCCGGCATCGGCCCACAGTTCGCCGCTGACCGCCTGGTTGGTGATCATGAAGCAGATCGCATCGGCGATCTCGGCGGGCTGGATCAAGCGGCCCAACTGGGTTTCCGGGAGCACGTACTTGGCGAGATATTCTTCGCCCATGCCGCTGAGGATCGGCGTGTCGGTGAAGCCCGGATGGATGATGGCGCAGCGCACGCCGTGGAAGATCGCTTCCTTCATCAGGGTCGAGGCGGCACCCTCGAGGGCCGCCTTGGCCGACGCATAGGCGATCTGTCCCTTGTTGCCCTGGGAAGCGGCGGATCCGATGAAGATCACCGAGCCTTCCATATCCTCTTGCGGCGTCCATTTCTTGAGGCCGCGCTCGAAACGGCTCTCGACGACGCGGCCGATCATTTCCATGGCCCAGTAGATGGGGGCGATGTAGTTGATCTCGGTGACCGTCCGGAAAGTCTCTTCCGGATAAACCAACGCCTTGCCGGTCTCCTTGTTAATCTTGACGGCGAGCGCATCACGCACGATGCCGGCCGCCGGGACGCAGATATGGACCTGCCCGAAGGCGCTGCACAGCGTATCAAAGACAGAAGTCCTGAATTCGGCGTCTGTGGTATCGCCGACATAGGCCTTGGCGGCGATCCGCCCGCTTGCCCGGTTGATCTCCTCGGCGACCTCGACGACGCTGTCGTTGAGATCAACCATTGCGACGTGTCCGGCACCGCGCTCGACCAACTCTTCGCAAACGGCCTTGCCGATGCCGCCCGAGGCACCGGTGACAACTGCGACCTTTTCTTTCAATCTCATAATTGCTCTCCTCAAAAATTGCTCTCGCGCGCCCGCGCGGCGCGGCGACCAAGAAACCTTATCGATGCACAGATGATACCGTTTTTGGTGCAGCGCAGCAAGATTTTTGCAACGCAACAATTTATATCGGTCAGTGATGATGAACGGGCAATTTCCGAATATTTTCTCATAAAACAACACCGGCCGAGAGACCGGCTGGTTCAACCGCAATTGCTCAAAGCCCCTATTTCTAAGGCATAGGCCTTCAAGGCATCATGCCCTTTCGGCGTAAGGCCATAGACACCGCGACTGACGCGCTCGAACCAACCATAGTGGTTGTCTTGAAGAATGGGACCCGCCTTTTCGACCCGTGTTCGCAACCGCAAATCCTTTAGCGACAGCGCACCGTCCGAATCGATCGCCGCCAACAGGCGCAAGGCATCCTGGCGGTAAGCGGTAACGATGCGCGTGCGTGTGACGCCGCCGGTGTTGGGATCACCGACCCGCTCGGAGAACTCCTTCAAGAGGCGGCCGCGCCTTTTCGGGTTGGCCCGCGGCCGATAGGGTCCCGGGTCCAGTTGCGCCGTTACCTGGCGCCCGGCGGCGGCACTGGTTCGTACCAGCAACAGCCCGACCCCGAGCATCCGGCACAGTTTCAGGACCCGCCGGCGGTGGCGCTTCCAGGCGCCGCCGGCGGTGTCAGGTATGGCCACATAGATGGATTCCGCAACGGTCTGGCGGTCGACGGCCTGAAGGACCAGGTCGAGATTGAAGCGGCTTTTCAACTCGACGACGACCGGCGCCTCGTTACCGCGCCGGGCCACCACGTCGCAAGCACCGATCTCGGATTTCACCTGATAGCCCTGCCCTTCCAGGTAGGCCTTGACCGGCGCGTAGAGGTCCTTTTCGTCAGCCATTGCGACGTCGCCCGACGACCGGCGCCGCGCGAAATGTCGACTTTTGTCGACTTTTATCTATGTGGACAGAAAAACCCCGGTCGTCATTCGCGGTGCCACATATGAAACGCCGACGACCAGTTGCGCTTTGACCAATCGTCGGTATCACCGAAATCCCTTGATCGTTCTTATGCATCCGATTGAGTTCTCCCGCGTCCCGTTTCGTAATACGGAGGGCCGAATCCCTCCGAAACTACCAAGCTTTAATATTAGGAATTTATAGCATTTTTAGGCTTTATTGTCAAGCCTCTTGTGCCCCTGGGCCGGCCTGACCACCGCCCCGGTTCCCTTTCCTCGGCGAACCCTGGAAACCCCTCCTCCTCCGCTGCTATGATCCGCCGCCATGAACCAATGGCTCAAACTGGCCCTGGAAGCAGGGCCCCTGGTTGTATTCTTCGTCGGCAACGCCAAGTTCGGCATCCTTCCGGCAACCGGCGCCTTCATGGCCGCCACCGTCGCCGCCCTGGTCACCAACTACGTGCTGGAGCGTAAGGTACCTGTGATGCCGCTGGTGGCGGGAGTCTTCATTGTGATCTTCGGCGGACTGACGTTGATGATGGAGGATGAGACCTTCATCAAACTGAAGCCGACATTGGTGAACCTCTTGTTCGCGCTTGCCCTGTTTACCGGCCTCGCCTTTAAGCGCAACCTGCTGAAGATCGCCTTCCGCATGGCGTTCGCCCTCGACGACGAGGGCTGGCGCATCCTGACCTGGCGTTGGGCGTTCTTCTTCATCGCGCTCGCTGCCGCCAACGAAGCGGTCTGGCGCACCCAGTCGACCGATTTCTGGGTCAACTTCAAGGTCTTCGGTATCCTGCCCGTCACTCTCCTCTTCAGCCTCACCCAATTGCCGCTGATCCTAAGGCACCGGATGGTGGAGGACGAGGCGTAGGGGCAGCGCTAGCGGGGGATCGCGGCCTCCTTGCCGCCAATGGGTCTGTTTGATCAGGCAGCCCTGAACGGAGACTCGTTCTAGGTCGCCGAGGCCACCTTGTTCACCAAAGGCTGTCGCGAGACATCGGCGATGGCCTCGATCACGGCTTTTGTGACCTCTTCGGTCTTGGCGGTGCCGCCAAGGTCCGGTGAATGCAGGTTGGGATCGAGCGTCACCCGCTCGACAGCCGTCATCAAACGATCCGCCGCCTGTTTTTGTCCGAGGTGTTCGAGCATCATACTTGCCGTCCAAAAGGCGCCGATCGGGTTGGCGATGCCTTGACCGGCGATGTCGAAAGCCGACCCGTGGATGGGCTCGAACATGGAGGGGTACCGCCCTTCCGGGTTCAGGTTCGCGGTCGAACCGACGCCGATCGATCCGGCCAGCGCGACGGCCAGGTCCGAGAGGATATCCGCATGCAGGTTGGTCGCGACAATGGTGTCCAAGGAGCCTGGATCGAGGGTCATGCGCACCGTCATGGCATCGACCAGCATCTTGTCCCAGGTCACGTCCGGGAACTCATCGGCGACCTCGGCGGCGATCTCGGCGGCGATCTCGTCCCAAAGGACCATGCCGTGCCGTTGCGCGTTGGACTTGGTGACCACGGTGAGCAACTTCCTCGGGCGAGATCGCGCCAGCTCGAAGGCGAAGCGCATGATCCGCGTCACGCCGGCCCGCGTGAAGATCGACGTTTCGGTCGCCACCTCTTCCGGCAGCCCGCGATGGGCCCGGCCGCCATGCCCGGCGTACTCGCCCTCCGAATTCTCGCGCACGATGATCCAATCGAGATTGTCGGCACTGGCATCGCGGAGCGGACTGGATATTCCGGGCAGCACCCGGGCCGGCCTCACGTTGGCGTATTGATCGAGAGGCTGGCAGATGGCGAGGCGAAGCCCCCAGAGCGTGATGTGGTCGGGCACGTCCGGCGCCCCGACGGCACCGAAGTAGATGGCGTCGAATGCCTTCAACGTCTCGACCCCATCGGCCGGCATCATTTCGCCCTGCGCCTTGTAGTATTCGGTGCCCCAATCGAAGTAGGAGAAATCCATGGAGAAGCCGTCGTCGAGGGCGGCCAGCTCCTTGAGGATCTGAACCCCGGCATCGATCACTTCGGTCCCGATGCCGTCGCCCGGCACGACCGCGATCCGGTAGGTCTTCATGTCGCCCCTCCCAAACACCTTGCGCCGCTAGAAAACGGTCTTGTTGATACAGGGACCATCCCCTGCGGCGCAGAAATCTTCAGCCCATCAGGGCATGAAACCAATTTTCCATACCTTATTCCATGGAACAAGGTTTTGGCTTTACGTCATTCCGGATATGCGCCGGCTGTCGGAAGGCTCTGAACCAAAATATCCTCGGGCATGAGGTTGGAATCCCCATTTGGCGTTCCAATATGACCGCCTGAACAATCAATAATCGGAGAGCTTCACGATGAGATCGCTTTTTTATGCACTGGTTTTGGCTGCTGCCCCGTTTGTCGCTCAAGCCGGCGAAACCGTCACCTACACGATCAACGGAGAATCGTTCGAAGGCTATCGGGCCAAGGTGCCGGGGCCGTCGAAGGGGCTGGTGCTTGTCATTCACGACTGGGACGGCCTCAATGAATATGAGTTCAAGCGCGCCGATATGCTGGCCGAAATGGGTTACGACGCCTTCGCTGTCGACCTCTATGGCAAGGGCAATCGGCCCGTCGAAACCGGCGCCAAGAAGGCCGAGACCGGAAAGCTCTACAAGAACCGCGAAAGGATGCGCAGCCTGATTCTCGGCGGCCTCGAATAAGCCCGCAAATCCAGCCCCGGCAAGGCGGTCGTGATGGGGTACTGTTTCGGGGGCGCGGCGAGCCTGGAACTGGCCCGCTCCGGCAAGGCTAAGGATATAGCCGGTTACGCGACCTTCCACGGCGGCCTGAAGACACCGGAGGGCCAGAGTTACCCGGCGGACACGCCGCCCCTGCTCATCACGCATGGCGGCGCCGACGCGGCCATCCCCATGGACCACGTCGCGGCGCTTTCGAAGGAATTGGAAAAGGCCGGCGTAACCTACGAGATGCAGGTTTATTCCGGCGCCCCCCACGCCTTCACCGTGTTCGGTTCGAACCGCTACCGAAAAGTCGCCGACGAGCATTCGTGGGACGCCTTCTCGGATTTCCTGGCGAGCAATCTGGGACGTTCCTAGACCTTGCGCCATGACGATGGCCGGTGGTGGCGATGCCGTCTCCGCCATCGTCGCCGCATAACGAAATCGGCTCACCCGCTCTGTGATAAAAGCTCCCAAGTGGGGGTCGATTCCGGTACGGGGCAGAATAGTAACATAAGGACCATCGCGTCGGCGGGGGCGCCATTTGCGTTTGCCCAAAAGGGCCTTTTGGGGGACCTGACGCCCTAAGTCCGGATCGTAATCAACGGTGACGTCACATGCGTCGGTCCAGGTTCGCCAGCAATGATATCCGTGTACTATCGATGAAGTCGGCCGCGACGAGCACTGCAGCGGTCATCTGAGGCCACGTTTTTCGAGGACCGGGGTATCCCAGCCGCCAACATTCAATCCGGAGACCTTACTTCTGCTAATACTGCGAAGCAGTCGATGATGTCGGGGTATGACGATGGCTCGAATATCCCACAAGTGGCCCATATCGACTAGAGCAGCGAATGGCTGCTTTCCGAACAGAAAACAGCCGTCAGAAGTTCATCACTCGATGGACCGGATGTGACCCAAGACGGACCAGAAGTCACTTTCATCAAGCGCTACGCAAAAAGCTCTCCAGGGGCCACCGTGGGGCGGGACCTTTTGCCGAAGCGTAACCAAGGCGCCCGAGCATCTGGATGGTTTCATCCCCCTCAGCCAGCATTTCGTGAATACGAGAATAGTGGGGTTTCATCTCAGGATATTCCTGAAGGCTTTGGCTAACGGGCTGCATAGCCAAGCCCTGGCTTGTCGCTGAGAGGTGCGCCCTTACCCAAGCACGACCTGCGTCGATCTGTGATTGCCTCGTGTTGGTCTTTGTCGCCAACCAGAAAAAAGCCGGCGTGGCGGAATACGATTGTCTGAAGATGTCCAGTGTCGACTTGAATGTTGCGCTGTCCGGATCTGCGGCGGCCTCTCGAGACACCATCCCTAGACACACCCGAGTGTGTTTCCATCAATGGCCCGCCTAACGAAATTCCATCAGGGTTAGCCTGGACGCCAGTGTCATCGAGGCCGATGCCAGCCGCTACCAGCGGGTCGAGGGGTAGCGACCGAGGACCAACTGACCAGCCGTCCCGTGCGCGACTACTTGGCAGCGCTGGATAGTGAACAGTC
>Ga0056108_1000184_pt1 | contig 23351 bp, 7 predicted proteins | sample WorMetG1BERMUDA1_FD_83875 | JGI IMG/M metagenome (GOLD analysis project Ga0056108, IMG submission 83875) | Marine gutless worms symbiont microbial communities from Max Planck institute for Marine Microbiology, Germany - Inanidrilus... ... | reverse complement strand
ACGTGCAGCAAGTTTCAGACCTGCATCCTAAATTCGCACTAAGGCCACACCATGTGTGGAAGTATGGCAGACATTCAATATCCGACAGCTGAGATTAGGCGAGGAAAAAAAAGAAAGAAAGAAAGAAGAAACCACAGGGCAAAAATATAATGGCCTGCCCATTACTATGGGCAGCCATAATTATGTAAGATTTCACACGCTGCTGTGAAATACCTTTGTGTGCTAAGAGGTGAATTTGTCCAAGCTGGAGAAGTCCGCTGTATTGCGTCCATGGCTCGGCCAATCTCAACCCTAGCTCGCTGACGAGCTTCTTGACATTCTTTCAGTAGTGAATCTATTTCACTGTTGACTGACGACGCTACATCACTGCGTCGTCGGCGGTCCAGACGCCGCAGAGACGAAGCAGGCGTGGCCGTGAAGGACGATGGACACCACTCAGGCTCCTCTTCATCTATTGAATCATCTGGACCAAGGTTGAGGAGAGACGAGTGTGCAGACAAGAGTCCTCTATTAGGCCAGGAACGTCGGAAGTTCTTAGCGTGCCACCTGCTGCTAGTGTGGACTGGCGTCACTGGCTGAGACGTCGTTGCTGACACTATATCACGTCTTATACCTAAAAGAAATTGTTCTCGTTGACTTGGGGACCAAGTAGCCGAATGAAAATGTGAGATAGGTGAATCCATTGAACAATGGTGATCTCTAGCATCTGCTGCCAGATCTCTCTGTGTACCACTGTCTAAATTTGCAGCTAGTCGAGCAGCCTTCATGCGAGCCTCTTTTCCAACCGTTTCAAGCTGCTGAATCTGTGCCTCTATGTGCCTCTGGGACGCCTTGAGCCTTGCACGGCAGAATGCACGAAAATCTACCCCATGCACATCACGATGCTGTGAGATTAGCGGCTCACTGACCTGCTGCAACAACGCATCTGTCTGGCCCATGAGATAGCTAAGATGAGCTTCTGCTAACTCCATCTGGATTCTAGACGGTACGACTTCACGAGCGAGCATGTCAATAATCAGCTGCCGTTCTCGGTGAAGTCTTTCGAGTTCCACATCCCATCCAGCAGTCGCTCTTCTGTTGGGCTCTGTAGTGGTTGACTTGTCACAGCTCGTTTCGCCGTACCCCAACAAAGTCCTTGTTAATGGAGACAGACTATGCTGGCTGTCAACAATGCCGGAATCATTGATGTGGCTGTATGATGACGCATGCGAATGGACAGCTGACTGTGAAAGATGTGCATAGTTATCATACTGTGGAGAAGAGGTGCTGCTAATATCACCCAAGTGTACACTGTGGTGTGCATCTGTGGCCCTTTTCCTTCTGTACTTCTCCAGAATTTTATCAGCCTTTAACTTACTCCTACCACCATCGTTAACTTCTGAAGTTCCACTTCCCCAAGACTCTTGGGTTCTGACCATTTCCAAATGACTGTTGGATGCAGGTGACAGAGTATTTAACATCGACTGTACGGAACTACAATACGATGGTCTGCTTCTACTATGGTAGACATCCCTTCTGTCAGAAGTTCTGCCATGATGACATATGATGCTGTCATATGAGCCATGCTCAACTGATTCAGGAAGTGTGGCAGAACGTTGCAAGCTTCCACGTGTTGTGCTCACTGCCAACAATCTTTCATTGTTAACTGATGTTTGTGTGCTGCGAAAATCAGAAGCCAAGTCAGTGGACGTGTGTATAGCGCTGGCGACAGAAGTGCTGTTGTGAGTAATTCTGCGACATCCTGCCAAATCAGTGGCAGATGATGATAATCCTCTAGGCAACAATGAATACACCACTGAGATATTACCTCCTTCAGATGTTTGAGCAGTCTTCTTGTGTGACAAACCCTGATCCAGTGACAGGGTGAGAGAAGACGACAAATTAGTGCCGAACCTTGTGTTTGATGACCTTCCACGTGGACATCCACTCCACACGTCCACAGTGTTAGTGGCACATAAACCTGGTTCCGGTGACAAAACAGTTCGTAACTGGTCAGCTGCAGCATTAGCGGCAGTTATCACTGACAGATCAGTTATATGGATGTTGGAATCTGTACCAACAACTGGGCGTGAGTCATTCTCAAGGTTGCTATGAGACATGGTCATAATGGGCGTGCTTCCAGCAGCAGACATCATTAACTGAGAGCTAACAACATCACTTACAAACAATGCAGGTGACAAACACTCACTTCTCAGTCTATTGACTGGTGTGGCATGCAAGCCAGGGGTTGATGCTGAGCCAGAATTAGTTAACGGAACATTCAAACATGCATCAATCTGATCTTGATTTCCCACATCATTCCAACATGCTGTCTGTGTTCCACATGTCTCCAGTTTGTTTGAAGTTTGTGTTTCAATAACTCGCATTTCAGGATAAGTTTGAGTTTCAACGGTTCGACCAGATGACAAATGAAAAATTGGTTCGGCTGAAAATCTTTGACCATCCACGCTGTATGATAAAGACTGAGTGCTATGAATCCTTGCTGATATATCATCACATGTCACATTTTGTGTTGTATGGCTGTTTTTCACTGTTTGATGACTGCCATGTGCACTTGACAACAGTATCTCGTTACAGGCACCAATGTTCAACTGCTCTCGACTTTGAAGAGACTCATCCACTCGACCTGCATCCTCTAACCCAATATCACTCACACTATACTCAGCAGCTGTAGTTGCTGCAACTTCCAACGTATCCGACTCCACCTGCTGACCACTGTGACTTAGCACTGCAGGTCTAGACTTGTCATCGTGCAGAGAAGACATGACAACTTTACTTGAACCATCACTGCCAGAAGTCAGCTGATGTGCGTCTCCATTATCATCCTGATATAGCTGGTGATTTTGATGTGTTTGGGTTTCTACCGCTCTCTGGCTTCTGCCGACAGATGAAAGCGACAACACAGGCTGTTTTGCATATCTTTCATTCAAAGATTCATTCGCCTGGACAGCGACCTTACTATGACCAGAAGTTTCTAATGATGCATCACCTTCTGACAGTCTTAGTTCACATAATGTTTGTGCACTGGTCTCACTATGTCTGAATTCAGAGAACGGAGTGGTGGGCATCTGCTGATGTCCAGTCCTGACATCTGAACTGAAGTCATCAGAAAAACCACCGTTGTCAGCCATCCAGTCATTTGCACCAGTATAAGACAGTGATCGTTGGATTGGAGTAGGACACTCTGCACTGGCTGACAACAAGCAGTTATCAGAAGAAGACTCCATCGGTACACCACTGGCATGTGAATGTACTGGCATGCGATGCTGCATCTTCACAGTATCCTCACATGGATATGACAGTGGCTCTGACGAAAATCGTTTCATGCCACAGCGATTATTTGCCACTGTTTTGAGACTGTTGTCGTCATGTCCAACAAACACATACGTTATGCTGTCCATTGACTGTGTCCTATCCGCCATATCATCATTCATTTCGTTATCTGATGCATCCATGGAATTTCCGTATTCATTTGTCTGAACCAAAAATGGCTGATTACAATCAGTCTTAGCTGTCACATGATGAAATGGCATGGTAAACATGTTCTCATTGTCCTTGTGATGCGTTCTCATATCATCATAATATGCAGTTTCAATGGCAATATCAGGTCTCATCATTCTTGCTGCAGGTTCATGCCTACAGCGATCTGAGTTACTGCTGTATGCTCCACTTCCTGGCACAGATGGTAAGTCGTGATACCATCGTAGAAAATTAACTTGACCAAACTCATCTCTAATCAGTTTATCCTCATCAGTATCTGTATCGCTGCCATTTACTGACAAAAAGAATGGAAGATCTTTGAAGTTCGGCAAAAGGTCTTCAAAAAGTGCACTTGTGCTGCCCAGCAGTTCCTGGTCGCTCGTTGATAAGTTAGAGTTGGCCAATGTGGGTTGTGCCAGACGTCTTCTCTGATGGCGGCGGCAGCTTCTACGAGCAGATATGATGCTCTTGTCAGAATATGAACGCACAAGTCGATATTCTGGTTCAACATCTGCACAGTCCATATTTTCCAAGGATTTGCAGCGAAATAAGTTAACTCCATCAAGATCATAAACCTGAGACCTGCCAACATGATGCTGTGATGCAGGGTACTGCTGTGAAGTACGTGAACTGGTGGCAACGTGAGGTGAGTTTTCGCGGTTAACCGTGATTCTGTGACACTCAGGATTTCTGGTGGACACACTATGCAAAGTTTCGAGACTATCATTAAACACACATGAACGACCACCCAATGTCCATTGTCGTCCAGCAGTTTCTCTATTGGTGGCAGCATCTGTGACTCTCAAAAGATCTGGATCACGATTCTGCTGGGTGACTACGACATAGTCTTTCACTTCTCTCCGACCAACAGTGTCACTTTTAGTGGTTGATTTACGTGTTCTGGCTTCATTTCTAATCTTGTGTGAATCATCTTCGTTCTGCGGTCTGATTTCAATATCAAGAGCGCTATGCCAAAAACTCTCCGGATATTGCTCAGTGGCCTCATTGCGGAGAACCTGTTCTGGACCAGGTGTGAACTGTGGTTGTTGAGTACCAACTGGCTGCAGGCCAATCGACTGATACTGAAAGTCTGTTTGCCGACCTAAGCCAAAGGTTGAGTGGCCACTCATGACAACTTCAACGTCAGGTGATTGCTGTAATCTGGACTCTACACTGTTGCACTGTCTTTCCGGTTCAAGATCAATTCCCAGCACCTCAGTATCGGTCAGTTTAGCGACTCTCTTCTTCAAGTTTGAACTGCGTGGATTTTGCACTCTGCAGTCAACAGATTTCACCTGCACTGGCAAACAGTCAGCAAACACCACAGACCGACCAGCTTGGCCGGATGACGACGAGTGATGCAGTCCTCCGCTACTTCCAGATGTCTGCTTGCTACCTGTTCTTACACTTTCAGTGGGTGCCGGATGGGAGACTGCCTGCTGTGGCTGTATTTGACTGGACATCAGTTTGCAGTTGCCTTCACTGTCATCTAACCTCTGTGCTATCATATCAGTACTGAGTTGACTGTGCAGAGACTGAGGAGTCGACCCAACATTTGGAAGTGGTACACTCTGCTTACTTTCCGCCATCATTTCAGCACCAGACCTGCTTCTCCATGTCTCTCTTGTGGGAGAATCAGCAACGACTGGCACATCAGCATTCACTAACGTTTCAGCACAAACATGTGCACATCCGTCATCTGCATGTCGATCTAAATCTTGAGCCTCATTCATTATCATTGCCGACAACATGTCAGGACTCGTTTTAATGACACTGGGCATAGCAACATTCATATTCAAGCCCACAGTTGGTATGTTTTTCTTGTCCCTGTATACACTGTCTATGAAGTGAAAGTCTGAATTATCATCACCACTAGTGGCATCTGCTAAATCACAAAATGCTGATTTGTAAACATCAGTTGCAGCCAACTGTTCTACTGAAGTGTTGCTTGTATCTGTTACAAGATCATTCACAGGAAGATACACATCACCTGTGGATAAATCATTAGACACAGAAGTGGTCTTTTTACTTACTAAATCTTTGTAGGCATCAACATCTTCAAAGAAACCTGATAAAACTCTGTTGGTCTCGTCAGAGGCACAAGTTCTGCTGCTGGTTTCTGCTTGATTTGCACAAATTCCCTCGTCTTCATGGTTTTGATGCTGCATGGCTGTGAGTGGTAAATAAGCACAGCGTTCTTTGCTGGCCACTGCTGTATCATGCTGCACGTGTACTGCAATCACTGTGTCATCTGCCATTCCATGCCTACCTTGTGTACACTCTGCCATTCCACAAGTGCCATCATCTAGGACTTCAGAATGGCCAGAAGGCTTATGCAATCTTGCATCGATGACAACTGCTGAAGATGCCCAGCCACTTTTGTCCTTATCAGCAGGTGACTTTGTATCGATCTGAATGACACTAAAACTAGTTGCAGAAACCATACCAACATTGGCAGCTTCTGTCATGTGTATGTTGGAATCATCACTTGCATAAGCTGGTGATGTCTTCGTCTTATTCTGTTCCAGCAATTGTTCCACAACACCTTCTTTCTCCTCTGGCACTGACACATTTCTATCACTGTCTTGGGATAAACTGGTATTATCATCAGTGTAAGTCTGATCAGTCACTGTAATATCATCAGCCTGTACAGTATCAGACATATCGCCTAAAGGCACATCTGTAGTCTCACAAAGCTGAATTTCATTCTGTAAAGATATCCGTGACTGGCTACACTTATCATCAACAGCACACAGTGCAGCTTGAACCTCCACTGAGTACAGCAGTGTCGGATCATGACAAAACACTACTGTGTTTTGATCAGTTATCTGTGATTCACCAACTGCACAGGCATCTATGGATGTGGCAATATCAGTTCCAAGCTGCTGTACTGTACTGTCTACAGACTTGTCAGCATGCTGCTGATCATCTTGGCTTCTCTGCCTTGCATTTGAAGGACGCTCAGGCATGTCCACAACAGTGATCAATGCAGTCTCACTCAGACCAGCATATGCTTCAGCAGAATATAACACACATGGACCACCATCACGCAGTGATTGCTGTTGTTGAACAACACCAGTTCCTCTGTCATCTGTGGCAGCAAGATGCCTCATGTCTGGTTCAATATTAGAACTGTTCTTCAACAAATTTTGATTAACTGCTGTATCCGCAATTCCAGCTATAATTCTGTAACTATCACTGTCACCAGCAGTAGCTGGCAGACTGGAAACCACTGTTCTGTCTACTGCTGCACTGCTTTTCTCATTCTTTACAATCTCATGACTATCACTGAGCAATGCAGTAAAGTCCTGACTGTCAGTAACAGAACTGTGATCAACAAAACTCAAGTCGTGACCATCACAAAACAAACTCTCAACAGGTTTCTTCTGCAAAGTAAAGGTTGATCCATCTGAAACATAATTCTCATGAGATGATACTCTTGTCTCTGAATCTGACACTGGTAGCTCCAAACTTCTGTCAGTAGTGGACAGTAGTGGAATCACAGCAATGGCACTACTTGGCGTGATTCCACTACCGTCATCTGCATTACAGACTTCAAAGTCACCAGCTGTAGGTTCAACTCTGACTGTTACTGACGACTTATTATCAGAGATATTAATTCTAAGATCTGAAGTTTCCTCACTTGAGTACAGCGCCGTGATAACTACAAAGGCACTGGCATCACTGTCATGCTGAAGAGTTTTCTGTTCCACATGACTTGCTTCCATAGCTCCATCAACAGTTCCCTCACTGCTTTTGGTGGTAGCATCCAAGTTATCCTCAATAACGACTGCAGCGCTGCAGGCATTGACTGACAGCTCAGCATCAGCAGCCATATTCTGACCCTCATAATCAGTATTTGGTCTTCTTACTGGTATGGGGGAGACAACCTGAAATGACATGTCTTGGCATTTCTCAGTTGCACATTCCTGATTACTGGCAACAGTTTCTTCATCATTAGTTGTCATTTTCTTTGCAGCAATTTCGACATCTCGATGATAAGTGTCCTCATAATCTGTGCTATTCTCAGCATCACTAGACACAGTAATCAACCAATTTTCAGCATCATCTAGTTTACTTGGTATTACACTGAATTCAGTTGGTTTTGCAATAACTGCATTGCCCTTAGCTGTCTCCTCTTCAGAATCACTGCAGTACCTGTTCTCGTCATTAACGTCATCATCTGCAAGAGAAGGCATGCTTTCAGCAGCACAAATACTGCTGACATTACTTATTTTAGTACCAGTTCCTGTAGCCTCATTCTTGCTCTCACTGACAACACTGCAGATGTAGCCTTCAGCATCATAATCAACAGGGATCACCTCTGGTAACCGTTTATGTTCATTATCACAGCCACCACCTACAGCAAAATTCCAACTGCACGTGCTGAAGACATTCGTGTCTTCTTCCAACTTTTCAATTCTGAAATCTAATGAATCTGCTTCACTGCTCTCAGTAGTGTATGAAGTGTCAACTACATGAGTGACATCATCTACATGATTGACATCACTGTCTGGTAGTCCAAGCAAGACAGCAGTCTCAGTAACAGTGACATCTGAATTTGCAGCAGCATTCTTCCCAATTGTACTTGTGAATTCTTCGGCCTCTTTTATTCCACCAGTTGCTGCCAAAATGCTCACTGTTTGATATGACACATCATTAGCAGACACTGTTTGATTGGTAACAACAGATTCAGTGACGTTTATTTTGCCTTGTAACTCAGGAAGGTTAATACAAGCAGCAGCGGCAGCATTATGCAACACTGAAGTGGTCTCCTGAACCTCATTTACTGCTTCTGCTGTGGAAGCTACACCCACACCATCTACATCAGTGGTTGCACCTGCTAAGCTGGTGTCAGCTGGCCAATCAATAACTGCCAGTATCTGCTCTACAGCATCACGGCATGAAGCACTCCCGCTGTTAGTTGTATGTTTAACTTCCAAGCAGCTTGACAATTCAACCACCTGCTGTGGGTCAGCTATGCTGACAAACTCTGACGCACTAGTCTCATCTGATTTAATAACACACGGCACAATACTGCTACTGGACTCACTGTCAACATGTGCCCTGTCTATTGCTAGATCACTGCTATTTCTAGCACTGTCACCTGCACATTCACCTTGTAAGCTGGCCACCAAACTCACTACTTCACTGGCTGTATAAGTCTTCAGTCCAGAATATGTACTGCTGCAAATAGGAACTACTGTTATGTCAGCCACGGCAGACACAGTGGTATCTCCAGTTATGCCAGCAGGCATAACGTTGGCATCATCAGCAGTAGCAGCAACCATCATCATGTCAGCATCGATTTCATAAAAGTCTTCTTTAACAGAAACACTGAAATCACTGTCTTGCAACAACACTGCCTCATCTACGGTGCTGACAAGGGGTCCATCGACACCATGCATAAGATGATCTTCCTGCACTTCAACTGATCCCAGTGCACACTGACGACAGTCTGTCATACCAGATGCTTGTTGGTTCATCTGATTTTCTGCAGTAGTATCCAAATCCGGCATCATAAGCCTCTCCTTATCAAGATTCTCAGTAACGGCACTGGAACTGATTCCTTCATCATCATTGGAAAACAAGACTGTACTCACTTCACTGTCTCCATCTACAGCAATTGCATGCAACTGGGAAAATCTTAACATGCCATCAACTGTGCCACCTTCACAGAGCCCAGCATACTGACACTGAGGTGCAGCTTCCTCATGTTGACTGTGAGGGTCAGGTTTCACGCAGTCTTCTTGGTGATCTACAATGGTTCTCTGCATTGAAGGCTCTGGGATTATTCTCAACAGTGAATCATTCTGCCAAACGCTGACTTGTTCAGCAAGCGAGTGAGCATGTAGATCGTCATCATCAAACTGATCAACTGTAGTTAAGCTGCTGAGTGACAGCTTAGCATCTGCAATGGGTGAGTACTGTGATTCATCATGTCCACTGGCAACAGTGGTATCCACCAACACGCCAGACTCCAATGCATCACTACTTGTCTGCTCATAATCAAATGAATCACTGTCTTTCTGCACTGCAACAACGCCATAATCCAACAACTGATCATGTTCTTCATGAACTGCTGGCTTGTTTGTCACCAATTCCAATGAGGTTTCTGTGCTCACACATGACACACATGCCTCTGTAGCATTCAGCTGTTGATCCAGTTGAGTGCCGAAGTTGCTGAATGCCACACAACTGATATCAGCAGGTGTGTCTGAGATATGTGTACTCATAGCAAACACAGGCCTGTTTCTCACAGCATCAGCCGAAACCAATTCTGTACTTGCTATGTCCTTGATAGCAGATAACTCTGACTGATTTACAATACTGCTAAAAGGAACATCAGGCTTTCCAAATAAGAACTCTGCGTGCTGGACAATTTCTTTTTGCATACTGTCACCACCAGTTTCAAAAACTGTACATTCATTCCGTAAGGCTACAATTACTTCTCTCATGGCATCACCTTCCAACACAGTTACTGAGTCTGCAGATTCCTGTTTGCTGGAAAACTCGTGCTGTTCATAGTCGCTGATCTCTGCTTTCAACATAATATCTGCCAAAGCATTCAGTGGTTCCACCACGCTATGGCTGTCTGTAACAACAGCAGTACACCAATCCCATGAACCTTGTGTACTAACGCTTATTTCACTTTCTACTGAATCATCTGCTTCTGGACTCTTGTGGTCACTGTTGGCTTCAGAAATTACTGAGGTCATGGGACTATCATATGCAAGCTCATTAGTTAGTACTTGTACACGTGCAGGCAGAGCAAAGCCCCCAACAACAATGTTCGTATTTGTGCCTGGGCCAATTTCTTCTCTGTTTTCTTCTGCTTTGACAACTGCTTCATTGCTCTGGTGATGGCAAACCAAATTCAATCCAAAATGATCAAATACTGGCACAACATTCTCATCAGTTAATGAACTGTCAGCAACACTGACAGCACAGCTACAGGCATTCAGTTCACCTGCATTACTAATACCTCTTTCAATTTCTGCAATATCCTGATGTAGATCATCATCAGAATGCTCAAGCAGAAACATCGCTGGCCTATCCAGTACTGCATCAACACCAACAGAGCCGAGCACCGCAGGACTGTCACAAGTGGCAATAGCAGTCGCAGCTTTTTGTTCATCTGCAGCTCTTTCATTCCGACTTTTGACATTAACACCTGCTCCTGGATTTCCAAGTTCTGTATTTACAAAATCTAACTCCACAGCATCCCTACTTTTGTTGCACAATGCATCTGAGTCCGACAACTTAGTCATCATTTCACTGTCAAATCTACTGGCCTCTGGCTCCAATGGCAGGATGGTCAGAAGACTATCAGTCAATGGTTCTCTTGTACCATGGTCATCTGAACCACATGGTACACCACAAAAGTGATCAGATGAAACTGAACTAACATCAGGTATGTCAGAGACTGACACACGCAAGCCATCAACTGGAAACACTTGTTGTTTGTTGTGCCCAAGGTCTTCCAAAGGCTCAGCACTTTCACTTCTATCCATATTAACGTCCATATGTGGCTCTTTGATCTGCTCCAAGTCACTGCTGGCTACATGCACACTATGCTCATCAGCATATTCATGTGAGTTGACATTCAGATGTGTGCATGGCTCACTGTCTGCACCATACTCACTATTCACGCTACTCACTAAGTAACTACAAGAAGCTTTTTCACTCACATTCACTTCTCTGCCATCTTCAGTCATTCCCAGAGGATGAATAGACGAACGTGAATTTTCATTCTGAACGGAGTTCTCAAATGGCAGAACAGTACCACTGTTACATCTGTGATTCTGTTCTGCTGCCTCTGCCGTGGGTGACACGTTATATGATTCATTGTTTTTGAACAGCTGGTCTTCACATTCATGTGCATCAGTCATGTGACAATGCTTCACTGCTGAGACTTGCAAAGATGAGTCAGCCAACTCCATCACTGTACCATCACTCTGCTCCATTAAATTTCCTCCAGTGTTTCCAGTCACATTCAGAGGCTTCCTTGGTTCAGTGTTATCTACTTCATCTTTATCTGCCTCTGACTTATCATAGCCTTCTCGTGCTTCAAGCACTGTTTCTCTGCTGCTTTTATCACCGGGACTTAACTGGTCCAGAAGTAAGTGAACATTTAGTTGCAAAGATTCTGACGACATCCCATCACCAAAACTGAGTTCACAGTTATCCACACTGGTTCCACTCTGCATTTCCACAACAGCTGTCTCCATAACACTCACAGGCCTATCAGCAGTCTCCACAGCCACTAAGTGGCTATCCTTGTTTTCCATATCAATCACGCCAGTGTCATTGGATTCCACAACCGATAGATTACAATACGAAGCATTACTAGACACTCCCCATCTAGCTGATGGGGTTTTGGAGCTTGTGGTCTCTTCTCTGGCATCTTTCTCTTCTGTGACTGACTGAAGTACTACATTCTCACATCTAAACTGTAACTGGCTTTTCACATTTCCATTAGCAATACCTGCCTCCACATAACATGCTTTATCACTACTAATTGGAAAAGCCTGCTCGTCTACACCACCTACTTCGACAGTAGCACCACTGTGCATGGCAACCACCATATCTTCAGAAGGGCCTGTGTCTGCATCTATCCAGTCATCAATTTCTCTTGCATGTGCATCATGCAGTCCAGCTCTGTTGTGAAACACAGACATCTGGTGCAGGTCACCTGCAATATGATTAATGTGATCACTACTCCTGACTGTAGGAGTCTGATCTGCTTCGTTAGTTCCAGACTCAGGCATGTTGCCAACAGTGGCATGAACTACTGGTGCTGTAACAGCTGTGTTTGACATAACTTCGATGGCAGAACTGTCTGGGGTTCTCGGACTCTCAGCCACACCAACAAATGCAGTGACTGCCAACTGTTGCAGATCTTGTCCCATCTGTGCAAGACTTGTCAGCACCTCTGTGGGTGCATTCGGCAAAGTGCTGCCCGGCATCTCATGAACATTCGTGCTTGCCATCAGCAGTGACACTTCTTCGTGTGCAGTCATGAATGACTTGTCACCAAGTTCCGCAAGCATTTCTGGTTTATGTGACAGGACTTCTACCACAAGATGAGTCTCATTCTCAGATTTGCTGACAGCAATGCTAGCACCCTCAACAGGAAGAATGACACCACCTGCATCTGCAAGTTGCTGCAGCTGCTCCACACCGACTGTCACACCATCACTACCTGCCTCAGTGACAACACTGTTATCACCTACTCCAGGAAAACGGTCCTCTTTATCTTCTGGTTTGCTCCACTCTGCAGGATTTGCACTGGACTCTTTGTCGCATGATCCAGTTAAGTTTTCCATCTGTGTACTACAATAATGGCTGCCTATGTTAGTGGTTTCTGAAGGAACCTGCAAATTATCCTGAGATAATTTTTCATCTACCAGCACTATAGATGACTGCACTTTGTCACCCCCTTGGTGATACAACAGATCTCTGTTAGTAATGTCAGAGAGTTTGTCCAAATGGTGACGATCTGTGCATGTTTCCTGCTTCAGCTGATTATCAGACTGGCATGAACCTATGATTTCTTCCTGTCTGTCTAGTTCAGGATACAGACCTGAAATACTATCATTCACTCCAACAGCATCTGCAACATAGTTGAGACTAGTTACATCTGGCAAAGTCAGTTGTTCAGCATCATCTTGCAGCAGTGCAGTGGCATCTGCTTTTCTCTGCTGCTCTTGGTGCTGTTCCGTAAAATCTGATTCGTAAGTTTCACTGTGATGCTCACTTGCACCTGTATGTATTAGACATACTGAATCCGTATCTCCAGAAAGAAGGCCTATTACATCTGTGCTGAGTAAGCTCTCACTGACTGCTGTTTCTGTGACTGAAAGAGCTGCATGTCCTCCATTCACTGAAACACATATGTCCTCATTAGATAACCAATGTGCATAGTTCACAGACACACTATCTGTTCCAAGTGGGTCAACTTCACCACAATGGTTCTGTGACTCCAACGATGCACTTTCCAGTGCATGCTGCATTTGTGGACTAGCTTCGGGAGAAACCAGCGTCAGTCTCGGCAAACTTACTGTTCTTCTTTGAACACTACCACAGACAATTTGACCTTCGTCGGACACAGAAATGTCTTCTATATTGTCAATGTCACATAACAATTGCATATTTAATCGTGACAATGACAGGCTTGCTGTTTTGCCGCCAGTCGTCAGTGGTTCAAATCTTCCACTTCTTGGAATGGAAACATCATCATCATCATCATCTGTTTGGCAACATCCATGCCAAAAGGTAGACTCATTTGATGGTTCGGCTTCCTGCAGTCTGTGATCACTTATCAACATGAGGTCCTCCTTCACAACTTCTTGACTTTCTGCACAAACTACTACACCATCAAACTTATCACTCTCTACCTTGACAGCCACTAGGCTCTCAATACCAGGCTGTTCAGGGACTTTCACATAATCATCACCAGCTCCATCACTCACATGGTCAACACATCCATCAACTGTGTATCTGTCAGAGAATGACATTGATGAAAGACCTTCACTCTGTATAGATTGCTCTTGAACTTCCTGACTGCCTTCAACACCCAAGCAGACAGCTTCCACAAATGCACTGCTGCCCACTGTCAGGTCAAGTTCATTGGCTAAAGTGTGAGAGTCCTGAATAACGAGGGCAGGATCACTGTTGCACTGTCCCAAGTGTAGCTTCTGCACACCTGGCAACACTGGATATGAATTTGTCGGTAAATCCATTGAATCAGTGGTGGCCACAAGTCCATCACTCAGTGGCACTGAACTGGGAATCAAGAAAACAGAGGTAGTGCCATGGTCCAAAGGCACCTCTTTTCTGATGACATGCTGCTCACATGATGTAGTAATAATATCTTCATTTGATGAAGAACTCGAAATATCTGCAGATGAAGCAGCATAGTCGTCAGAACTCATTGGGTGAACGTCAGGTTCTGTTGTATCTTGAACGACAGGAACCCGTCGTTTCCGTCGCTTCACTGTTGCTGGTGTGAAGGCGGAGGGCTGAGTTGCTACAACATCCACACACACACACAACATAGGGCGTTCATGGATGATGTGCAAACCAAAGTGCTGTACAACAGTCAAACAGAATTTCTTTAGTTCACGCATCATCAGTGAATGCAACAGTATGCCACAAGTGGTCAATGAAGCTTCATTAGTGAATACCTTCATAAATAAGGTACCGATCCTTTTCGCTCCCGGGCCAATTCGCTCCCCGGAGGGAATCGGCTGGCCGATTCGCTCCCTGGCCAAATCGCTCCCTGGCGCTTTTGCTCCCTGGCCGTTTCGTTCCCTGGAACTTTTGCTCCCTGGAACTTTCGCCCGTGGCTCTTTCGCTGCGGACATAGGCGGCGGAAGGTGTGTGGAAATGGGGGGAAGTCAGGAGGTCTGGGGTACAGCCAAGGTGCCGAAGGCGCCGAAGGCGAAGAGGTCGAGCGCCATAGGATCGACGGCGCCAAAGGCGCCTTTGGCTGAGGGAAGTGGGCTGTGGGTAGGCGTCTGAGGAGGGGCTGTGCCAGAAATTTTTTTTGATTTTTGAGCTAAAAGAGGTGAGTTCGGTGCATTCGGACTGCTTTTTTTGCAGTCTATAGTCTAACACAAAGTCGCCTGGGCCAAGGCCTACCTCCATACCAAGTGGCATCTTGATCCATGCAGCCATTTGGCCACAACAGATATGGGCCGAAAATTGGGGGATGTATAATTAGAATATTGCGTATCGACGTCATGGACTAACGGAACGAACGTTCCAGGGCCATTTCGAACCTGGCAGCAAAGTTCCAGGGAACGAGAGAGCCAGGAGCGAATGGGCCAGGGAACGAAAGGGCCCGGGAGCGAAAGTTCTAGGGAGCGAATTGGCCAGTTCTATTGGCTGATTCGCTCCGGGGAGCGAATTGGCTCCGGAGCGAAAAGGCTGTGAATCATAAATAAGACTTGATAAACATTGGAATGCTATGGGTATCTTCATTTGACTATATAACAAGTAAGCAACAGTTTTAATGGATATTATATCTCCATATAATGATCTCAAATCATCTCCAATGAAACCTCTGGAGACAGCTGAAGCAGTACTGTTACAGACTGGATGTCCATCATGATGCTCGATCAACAATCTTGAACAGTGCCAAAGCTGTAAAGGCTCTGCATTCATGCAAGTTATCAGAATACAGCGAAATGCAAAAAAACAGACCACTGGCCACCAAGTCAAAAAGGCTATAAATGTTTCATGACACAGTGTAGCAGCACATTTAACTTGTGGTGGGATATTTAATGATAATTTTATTACAAACTTACTGTCACGGTGAAAAGACTTTTTAAACTGGTCAACATTTGAAGTAACTGGCAGGAGTACAGTGGCATGTTATTTTTTGACTCACAGTGACCGATGGCAGGATTTTGTGCCACCTTGTATAAAACTACACTAGCAGCGTGAGTGAAATTGCTGTCATAAACTTGATCCATCACGTTTAGGACAAACACAAACAACAATCAATAAATCACTTACAGCAGCATCAACGGTCCATGATGCAGTCTTCACAGAAATTAACACTAGCATCTGCCCAAAAAGCTCTGACATTTTAGTGTTAGTACGTTTATTTTTTCTTTTAATTGATAATATTTCTTGTATATTTATCACAAAACTTCATTTTCACTTCAGAAAGCGCACAGCCAAAATGTAAACAACATCCACAAGCTTTCTGTATGACTTGTACACATGTGAATTTGCTTAAATCAAGCAATTACATATAAGTAACCAGGCATAGAGCGAGTACAAGCACTCGCTAACATTTTGCATTTGGCGCTATACGTATTTGCAGTGTATAAGGCAATAGCCTTATACGTGTGTTGTCACAGCAAGGAAACCTGTGCACCGATTGCATTTGTGGCATCCTGCGAAAGTGCGCTTTATAAATGCGCTTAATAATAAAATCCATCCACCCAATAGTGCACAACTAGACGGCACCTCTACCATTCCCCGAGTAACATCCGGTCTGTCCAGTAGTGTGGGAATGTGGAGAGGGACAGACAGAGAGACAGATACAAACGGCCGTAACCAATATACATTTAGCCTCGGCTATGCCCCATGCAAAATGTAATAAAAAGCGACAATAATTGTACTCCAAACTACTACATTGATAACCACCTTCAGTGACATCAGACTCTGTTGTACTTTTTCCAAGGGCACGCAGAATTTCAGTGCGGCGACTTCTTGTATCCCTTTTGCTGCCAGCACCCGGCTTCTGTTCAGCAGCTTCTTTCAGCGATGACTGCGTCACATTACTGAACTGCCTGCAAACAATTTTCATTGCAACAAAAACACTTAATGCAACTCATGCTTGTTTTTTGGTACAGAACAAACAGGAATGCTGTGTCAATTGGCAAAATAACACTTCTTGCATGTGTATATCTCTCTATCACTCTGTCAATTCTATATGGCCATGGCCTGAAATAAAGATCGATTGATAATGGGACAATACAAACAACAAAACACTTCACAGAAGGTCATAATATTTGCAAAACACCAACAATGCATCTCAACACATCACAAAAGGAATACTTCCAATCGCAATTTTAGCAGTTTCATCTCGCAAACTACTGCAAAGTGCAGTACAAATGCTACCATAGAACTTGTCTCTCTCCATTTTCCACACTACTGTCAAAAGTTTTTCACATCTGGCAGTCCCACCATCCTACCTTTATCTTATTAAACACTGTGGCAAAATTCTCCTAAGGTCACCCTCGATGAGGTGTCATGTAAAAAATAATATGAAAAACATGCAACTTTTTACCTAGATTTTACTATAGTTACCACAAAATATTTTGTTATGATCTACTGATGACCATCAGTCAAATGACACAAAGCACTGCACAGACCCTCTACAGCAGCTCAGTCTGTTACTGCCAAGAGACACCAGTATCATCCTTACACACAATTTTAAATGGCTAAGCTTTACTAGTTTAGTTAGTAATAGGGCCATACTGATTGCTGTGCTCTGACACTGATGGCTGGCTCACAGGAAGGACATCCAGCCTGTAGCCCCGTACAGAATCCTATGCCAACTACCTGCTATCCCCAAAGGTTCTCTTCCAGAAAAGTGTAAGAAGAACCGGCCAACCCAGGTTAATTTGAAAAACAGCCAATAAAATGGAGGTAGGCCAAACTATAGACAAGTATTTACCGAGCAGATGAAGCTGAAATGTTGTCACCAGTGAAATGATGAGTTGCAGTGAATGTTCCAGTAGGCAATGCCATGTGACCTCTCAACACACACGCTACCTGTAGATCAGAGGTTGGTAAGATCCCACCTTGTTGGTGCCACTCATCTTCATCATCAGTCTCATAGTGCTCTTCCGACTCAACACTGGGTGCATGGACAGACGTTTCGAGCTGTCTGTTGTCACTAGTTTCATTCTCACCATGTCCAACAAATGTCACTGCACTACCTGGACATACAGCATGAGTGTTGCATAACACCATGGCTGCTGATGGGTTACAATCCAGTTCATTCAGTCCTATATCCATGGAGCCACTTGAGCCATCTTCCGCCAGGGAATCTTCTGAAAAACTACCATCATCAGAGTTAGTATACTGAAACACTGGCTGTATGAATTCTTGCCCATAAGGAACAAAATACTGACCACCAATGACTTGTCCAATCATCTGTTCATAACGAAGCTGTGCTTGTTGGCAGTAAGAACTACTGTTCTCATCATTCAAGGAATCATCTGAAAACTGGCCGTCATCATCACAGCCTTTCCTGGTTTCCAACTTCATCTCATCAGTTCCACTGAGCACTCCAAATCTATCACTGCAGTGGTCTGGCCAATCAGTATCACTGGATATGTGCTGAAGCACCATCTCACCACTGATGCAAGTATCAACCTCTGCATTATATATCTGTTCCTCAACCACACACACATCACAAGTGTCTTTACTGCTCTCCACAACCTTTGGCTTCGGCAAAAATATTTCCACAGGAATATCACCCGACTTACTTTTCAGACTCTTTCCTGCTGTCAGCTTCAATCTCTTTCGGAAACTACGAAAAGTTTCTCTGACTTTTGCAGGCACTTTTGGTTTGTCTTGAGCACTCGGAGCAGAGCTGTTTTTCTTCTCAGCAGAATGAGATTGTGACCTGCCTGTAGATGTGTTCACAGATTTTTTGGGCACAATGCCGACAATCTGTTTTGACTTACTTTTTGACTGACTGGTAGGCAGTTTTTTGCTTCCATTAGTATTTGCTTGAACCTTCAATTTAGCTGCATGTTTCTGATGGCTGACTGGTGTCACTCCTGCATCTGACTGCTGGTGAGAATTCTGCAAGCTCACTGATGATACAGGTTTCTGCTTCGTAGCTTGACGGCGTGTGAGACTAGCAAGTGTTGCTCCTATTTTCTGCAATAGCCCAGACTCAGGTTTACTCAAAGACTTTGGCACACCTGGCTGCTTCAAAGTCTTCTCTTTCGGTTTCTTGGCTGTAACAGTATCAGAAGGCACAGACGAGTCCAAACGGCTGGCTTCTGGACTTGAAGGAAGTCCACTGTCAGTGATAACGACATCTTGGTTACTTCCTGCTAGGCATCTGATCGAGGCAGCACTACTCTGCCCAGTGAGTTGCTCCTCATCCAACGACCACCTATTTCTAGTGTCACCAGAAGAAAACTGATGACGTCGAATATCCACTTCACTAACAGATAATCGGCCAGACACGGGTGACTCTTCACGTTCTTCATGAATCGATTCCGGGACACTCACCAAACTCAGATTGCTAAGTTGAGTGGTTCGTGGGCTTGGTGAACGAGCTAATCGATGAAGTAGCGCTACCGGTAGCTGTGTTTCATCACCCGGCGAGAAAGGTGATACTTCGTCTGAGAGCCGAGGTGCTGATGCTGATCTGCTCTTTACATCCGGATCATCAGATAACAATCTCCACGGCACAGAGAACTCTGGTAACAGACACAAGTCAGACGGCCTTTCAAATGCATTCCTCTGGGCAGGTACTGCTTTCTGAGCAATCAAGCCAGTCTGCATGAGCATTTTCCTATAATGCTGCTTATTCTTAAAACCAACAGGCACAGTCCGAAAGGCGGTGGCATCTGCACACGTGGTTCCATTAAGTGCCAGGTTATCCTTCAGACTCTTATGTCTCGATGTGGTCAGCAATCGACCTGATGCACTTGATACGGTTCTCGTTATTGACGGATGCATCTGCTCTTGCAAGCTGTCACAAACTTCATTCAAATGACCGTCACTAAGGGACAGATGTGTTGACAGCGGTGACGCGGACTGCCGCTGTGCTTCTATGAAATACATCAGCTGAACTTTCCGAACATCCAACTTCTCAACAAAAGAATTCTGTGCAGTGAGTTTCTCAAGTCTTGCCTCGTCCTCCTGCTTGTACAGTTCCTCCTTCAAACGGAGATCTTCTTCAGCCTTCTTCAGCTCGGACATCTGTTCTGAATAGTTCTCCTCTATCACTTTCTCCTGGTTTTCAATATCGTTTGTCAGAACCATTGAAGTGTCATTTCCAGTACATCTCCTCTTTGAACCATCAGAAAATCCAAATTCTGCATCCACAGAGGTGGATGATAAGCCTACAACAGACATAGACAAAGAACTACTTTTACACATTTGAAAGCTGTAAGATGAACTAGAAATGTGGGCCAATGCCCAACGTGATGGCCGCCTTGCCGAATATAGGTGGCGCCCTCTGTTCAATGCCGCAAAGTTTGGCTGACGTCCACTACTAGAGTGTCATCCAGTAATGCTGCCAAGATGCAAAAGCCATTGAAATTTGCTGGGTGCACAAAACTTGCCAACAGATCTCAGCCGCTAGTGGGCCGAAGTTCACCATATTTTTGAGGACATGTGGGAGAGATATTGGTGTTTAACAAGTTTTTTTCCGATTGTCGATACATGCCTTAGTTGCAAAGATATAGCCCGACAAAGTTGTGCGATGCTGTGCAGATGGCGACTTTTTCACAATTTTTTGGGTCCTGCATTTCCAGCGAGCCGCGCGCAGCACATTTCAGACCTGCATTCTAAATTCGCACTAGGGTAACACCATGTATCGAAGTATGGCAGACATCCAATCTGCGGCCACTGAGATTAGGCGAGGAAAAAAAGAAAGAAACCACAGGGCAAAAATATAATGTCCGCATCTGCTATGCAGGGTGGCCACAACAAATCTTCAAGTATATTAGTATGGCATAGTTATTATAAAAATCAAGATTATCATTTACAGTAGTGGTAAGGTGACAACTCTCCAAGCATGGCAAATTCTCTGACAGTGGCCTAACTTTTCAAGTAACACCTCAATAGACAGCCTTGCATATCAAACTTGTATGGCTCTTCTTTGCAGCATCTGAAAAAATTCTTTTAAATATTTGCAAAAGCATCGACTTGCTCTTGTTTACGAGTCAGACAAATATTGAGTATAACATGAAAACCCTGTAGCATCTACTTTTCTTGCCACAGTAATTGCAGAGTTTGAACTGCAAAAATAGACTGTTTTCATTAACATAAACTGTTAAGTCTAACATTTCCATGACTTTTCCCTAGTTTTTATAACATACTGGCACGTATACAAGCTTTGTGCCTTTTGGAGACTTTTTCATGTTTTCAAGAATTTCCAGATAGTGGTAACAGAACTGTACAGGTGCAGGAGTTCCCATGCCAAGACTACACGTGGTGGAACTTAGTTCTGGTGGTTAATTATCATCGCTGGTAGTCTATACACTTCTAGCCTTCAGACCTACCTTGGGCTGGTTGTTCTTCTAGCAGTATCTGTCTCTGGTGATCTATCTCCAGCCGCGCCGCATTACGTTCTGCTTCATGTTGCACCTTCAACTGTTCAAGATGCTTTCGCTGTGCCGCAATCTCGGCCAGATGTGATTCGTGAAGCTGGTAAAGCTCTTCTTCTTTCTCCATCGCAAGTTCAGTGGCTCTCTGCTGCTCTGCTATAAGCTGCTCCAGTTCTTTTCTGCAAACATCCAAATATCATGAGACTTCTCTGGTAATCAGATACAAAATGTACTGTATTCACATACTTCAAACATTTTACAGATTTGTTACGATGACCATTATTGTTGTTGCTGTTGTCACAGATGTCCGACTGACTGATGTTCTACTGTTGTGGAAGCGGATGTGAAATTTTGCACAATTTCAAGAATTACATTAACTGAAGATTTTTCATGGGAAATTTAGTAGTAAAAGACAATAATTTGCTAAAGTTATCCATGACAGTTTAGTATATCCACACGATGCACAAATTCGCTATAATCAAGTGTTATTTAGCTTTATGAAAAGTAGTGGCAAGTATACTACTGACTGCATGGTTAGTTAGTTCATGTCAGTCCACTGTCTACTCGTATCTAACCAACACGGCAGTTTGGCCTAGTGGTAAAGACATTGGGCATATCAATGAAGATACTGTATACCCAGCCCAGTTATTACTGGGATGAGTGACCATTCATGGGTATATAATCAGCCACTTAGGCCAACTCAGCTTTCTCCTCTCAGTGGGAGGGAAAACAAGTAATGGTCAAGATGTGGTGATGCTCTGCATCCGGAAAGTAAGGCAGGTATGACTCATTATACTTGTGGATTAAACGTGTGAGTGGCAGGTAAAACTTTGTGATACCTCATTAATGCGTGTCATACCAGAGTGCCCTCGTCTCTGATATAGCCACATTGTGCTAAAAAGGGACGTTAGACTCCAACCAACCAATCTGAGCGCCTTAGAGATAAGTATCATGTACAAAGTGCTATACAAATCTACAAGTTTACTTTACATTTTAATTTTACCTGCAACATCAGCGTCACATTTGAAACCCCAACCCGACAAAAAACCACATGTCACTAACAAACTCCACAGATGACATACAGCTGTTAATGGTAGAAGCAATAGCTGAGTGAATATGGTAATACAGCTGATACAGCGGATGTGTACCAGCACAATGATGCGGTGCTCACCTAGCAGCGACAAGGTCCACAGGTGCTAACGTATCAGCACTAGCTGTAACGTCAGTCAGCTGGCTAGGTTCACTGTCCAACCTGTGCACACAGTCAAACACACAGATGCCTGTTACAGCCCACCATGTCCACAGCATTCCACTATGTCCACAATGCATTTTGTCTGGGTTAGGGTTAGGGTGAGGGTTATGGAATGGACATAATTGACATAATTAGCCTGCTGAGATGGCAATTAACATTGTGCACTGACCCAGTCGACAGCTCAGCTAGAATAGGGGTTCCCACTGAGAGCGAATTCCCCCAGGGGGAACTTCAGTGTTTAAGGGCAAATTTCAACCAAAGACCAATAGACCCAAACTGCTGGTATACTGACCTTTTTAGCAGGTTCAGCTGAAGTAATTCCTATGATTGTCTAGCTTAGCCAGAATATCAGAACTGTACTTGCGTCAAATCCAATATACCGCTTAAGAAAGATGATCCATATGGGACATTTTAATAAAAATAATTCGGTTTCACTGCAAAACGTCCTGTATTATTTAGAATGCATCTTTCTGAGTCAGAAAATCTTGGAAAGGGGTAACGACATTTCGAAATTTGCTGAAAAGGACACAGGGGCAAAAGGTTCGGAACCACTGTGCTAGCCCATTGGCTTGAATAAGCCACGGCTGCTCAACACAACACACAACACTATTTATACACCTACAGCTCAAGTCAAGCATAAATATTCATGGACAGAATTTACACATGTATGTGTATGTATGTATCGTTCGGGCAGGGGTCCAGCCTACTCTGGACCCATACGCTGAGGCCTTTATAGCAGGCCCATTGCGCTAACCCAGGAGGGGAGGAGTCAGGTTGATGATGTGTGCGAGTGT
>Ga0056108_1000178_pt1 | contig 23802 bp, 20 predicted proteins | sample WorMetG1BERMUDA1_FD_83875 | JGI IMG/M metagenome (GOLD analysis project Ga0056108, IMG submission 83875) | Marine gutless worms symbiont microbial communities from Max Planck institute for Marine Microbiology, Germany - Inanidrilus... ... | reverse complement strand
TTTTCGCCCTGGAGCCGCCTGGGCCCGCACAGACGCCTTCTGAAGCCACCCGTCTCTTGCAAAATCAAAATCAGATATTTTCACCGTCCGCCATTTGGCGAGTTTATCAACAGTATCCCCCTTGCCAAGGGGCCGGTAAAGGCGGAACATTTCTCCAACCCGATCAGCCAGTGGTGATTGCCATGCCGGACAACCCGACTCTTGAAAACGAACCCCTGCTCCTCCGTTCCGACGAGGACGGGATCACGACCCTGACGCTTAACCGCGGCAACAAGTTCAATGCCCTTTCATCGGATCTGATGACCGCCGTGCAGGACGAACTCGACGCCATCGCCGGGGACACCAGCGTCCGCGTCGTCATCATCGCCGGCGCCGGCAAGGCCTTTTGCGCTGGGCACGACCTCAAGGAGATGGACGCCGACCCGGAAGCGGACACGATCCGGGCGTTGTTTGCGCAATGCAGCCGCATGATGGTGACCCTGACGCAGCTACCGCAGCCGGTGATCGCCCGCGTGCATGGAATCGCCACGGCGGCCGGCTGCCAGATGGTGGCGCAATGCGATCTCGCCGTCGCCGCCGATCATGTCACTTTCGCCACATCCGGCATCAACGTCGGTCTCTTCTGCGGTACGCCATCGGTTGCCGTGACCCGAAATCTGCCGCGCAAACAGGCCATGGAAATGCTGCTGACGGGTGAGTTCATCGATGCCGCAACCGCCCTCCAATATGGCCTGGTCAACCGTGTCGTCGCCGCCGATCATTTGGACGATGCGGTCATGGCCCTCGCCCAGCGCATCGCCCGGCAGGGTCCGGCCTTCATTGCCAACGGCAAACGGTTGTTCTACCGCCAGCTCGAACAGGGTCTGGAAGCGGCATACGAATTGGGTACCGAATGCATGGTCGAGAACATGCAGATCAAGGAGGCCCGCGACGGGCTGAAGGCCTTCATTTCAAAATCGCCGATGCCGGAGTGGCCGGATCGATGAACGACGGTAACGCCGGGGTTCTTGACGGTGGCCCCCTCCACTACGAAGACGACGCGATCCGCAAAATCTTGCGAACGGTGCGCACCGTTGCCATGGTCGGCGTCTCACCGAAATGGGTGCGGCCGTCGAACTTCGCCATGAAATACCTGCAGGGTAAGGGTTACCGAGTCATACCGGTCAATCCGGGCCAGGCCGGAAAGGAGATATTGGGCGAAACGGTTTACGCCACCCTGTCGGACATCCCCGGCTCTTTCGAAATGGTCGACGTTTTCCGTTCCTCGGCGGCGGCCGGACCCATCGTCGACGAGGCAATCCAACTGGCCAAGGAGAAAGGCATCGCGGTCATATGGATGCAACTCGGCGTCCGCAACGATGAGGCGGCAGCGCGCGGCGAAGAAGCCGGGCTTACCGTCATCATGGACCGCTGTCCGAAGATCGAATATGGGCGCCTGTTCGGTGAACTGAGTTGGAGCGGTGTCAATTCCGGCATCATCACGGCGAAACGGCGGAAGCTCGGCTGATGGCCAAGGACGGCAACGGCGCGAAATCAGCCGACGGTCCCTGGCAGTACGGTCCCGAGACTCGGGCCATCCATGCCGGCAGCCAGCCCGATCCGATCACCGGCGCGCGCAACACACCGATTTACCAAACCACGTCTTACGTCTTCGACGACGTCGATCACGCCGCCGATCTCTTTAACCTGCAGACCTTCGGGTTCATCTATTCGCGTCTCACCAACCCGACCGTCGCCGTTCTCGAGGAACGGCTCGCCAATCTGGAGAACGGGCGGGCCAGCGTCTGCGCCGCGTCCGGCCATGCGGCCCAGTTCCTGGCCTTCTTCTCACTCCTGGAGCCCGGCGATGAGTTCATCGCCTCACGCAACCTTTACGGCGGCTCCATCACCCAGTTCGGAGTCAGCTTCAAGCGTCTGGGCTGGCACTGCCAGTTCGTCGACCCCACGAACGCGGAGAACTTTCGCAAGGTGCTGACACCGAAAACCAAGGCCATCTTCATCGAGGTCCTGGCCAATCCCGGCGGTCTCGTTCTCGATCTCGAGGCCATCGCCGCCGTCGCCGAGGAGGCGCATGTCCCCCTGATCGTCGACAACACCCTGGCCACGCCCTACTTGCTGCAACCCATGGATTGGGGTGCCGATCTCGTCGTCCATTCGACGACCAAGTTCCTGTCGGGACACGGCACCTCATTGGGCGGCGCACTGATCGAATCGGGACGCTTCGATTGGGCCAAGGACGACCGCTTCCCGACTATGACCCAGCCGGACCCGGCCTATCATGGCCTGACCTTCTACGAGACCTTCGGCGACTTCGGCTTCACCATGAAGGCGCGCACTGTGGGCTTGCGTGATTTCGGGCCCTGCATGTCGCCGGCAAACGCCTTCTATACGCTGACCGGCATCGAGACGCTGCCGGCCCGCATGGACCGCCACGTGGCCAACGCGCAAACGGTCGCCGAATTCCTGGAGAGCCACCCGGCCGTCGCCTGGGTCTCCTACGCCGGCCTCAAGTCGAGCCCGCACCACGACTTGGCCAAGAAATACCTACCCAAGGGCGCCGGCGCCGTCTTCACTTTCGGTCTCAAGGGCGGTTTCGATGCCGGCGTCAGATTGGTCGAAGGCGTCAACCTGTTTTCGCACCTCGTCAACGTGGGCGACACCCGGTCGTTGATCCTTCACCCGGCCTCGACCACACACCGCCAATTGACCGACGAACAGCGGGAGGCGGCCGGTGCCGGGCCCGACGTCATCCGCCTGTCGATCGGCTTGGAAACGCCTGAGGACCTGATCCACGACCTCGACCAGGCCCTGTCGATGGCATAAAGGAGGCGAGATCCGGTGGCGGACGAGACGCTGAGGCGAAGGGTTTACGACATCCTTGAACCGCGGGAAGGCGAAAACTTCCTCAGCCTGTTCTTCGACCATTTTATGGTCCTTCTGATCGTCACAAATGTGATCGCCATTGCGCTCGAAAGCGTGCAGGAGATCGGCGCGACATACGGAACGTTCTTTTTCTGGTTCGAGTTGGTCTCGGTGGCCATTTTCACGGTCGAATATGTGCTCCGCGTCTGGTCGGTAACGGAAGCGCCGCGCCGCGAGTTTCGCAACCCCGTAAAGGGCCGCCTACGTTTCGTCATGACGCCCTTGGCGGTGATCGACCTGATCGCCATCCTGCCCTTCTATCTGGCGTTTCTCATTCCCGTCGACCTGCGCTTTTTGCGGGTCTTCCGCCTGCTCAGGCTGTTCAAGTTGACCCGTTACTCGCCGGCCTTGGCCAGCGTCGGCGCCGTCCTTGCCGAGCAGCGGCGCCAACTGGGCGCGACACTGGTGATCATGGTGACCCTGCTCGTCTTCTCGGCCAGCGTCGCCTACATCCTGGAGCGCGACGCGCAACCGGAGAAGTTCGCCAGTATTCCCGACGCCATGTGGTGGGCCATGGCAACCCTGACCACGGTCGGGTTCGGTGACGTCACGCCGGTCACGCCGGGGGGCAAGATCTTCGGATCGGTCCTGATGATCCTTGGCGTCGGCATGTACGCACTTCCGGCCGGCATCCTGGCCACCGGTTTCGCCCGCGAGTTCAGCAAACGGGAGTTCGCGGTGACCTGGCGCCTCGTCGCCAAGGTCCCTGCGTTTTCCAAGCTCGACGCCCTGACCATTGCCGAGATCGCCGACACGTTGATTCCGAAGGTCGTGCCCCCACGCTATACGGTCGTGCGCCGCGGAGAAACGGCCGAGGCGATGTATTTCATTGCCTCGGGCGAGGTCGAAATCGATATGGTCCCCCATATGGAGACACTCAGCACCGGTGAATTTTTTGGCGAGATCGCGCTATTCAAGAAATGCCCGCGCCTGGCTACGGTCACCACATCGACCGAATGCCAGCTTCTGATCCTGGAGGCCGGTGATTTCCACCGCCTTGTCGAAAAACACGACAACCTCAAGGAACAGATCGAAAAAGTCATGAACGAGCGGCTGGCCGTCCTGGAAAAACTCGGCCATTCGGTTTGATGAGGACGATTACGGAAATCTATGTCGACGCCGATGCTTGCCCGGTCAAGGACGAAGTCTACCGGGTCGCCGGGCGGCATGGCCTGACCACCCATGTAGTGAGCAACGGCGGCATTCGCCCGCCAAGCGATCCTCTGGTCAAACTGGTCATCGTCCCGGAAGGACCGGATGCCGCAGACGATTGGATTGCCGAACGAATCGGCGCCGGCGACATCGCGATCACAGCCGACATTCCCCTGGCGGCGCGATGTATCGAGAGAGGCGCGCGGGTGCTCAGACCCAACGGCGAGGCGATCACCGAACGCTCGGTCTGCATGGCGGTGGCAAATCGCGATTTAATGACACACCTGAGGGAGACGGGCGAGATTTCCGGCGGCCCGCGCCCGTTCTCCAAAGGCGACCGGTCGCGCTTCCTCGATGCTTTGGAAACGGCGGTTCAGGGCGTGTTGCGGGGTAGAAGCTGACTGATCGGGAGAGAATGGCGTCCCCAACGGGATTCGAACCCGTGTTGCCGGCGTGAAAGGCCGGTGTCCTAGGCCTCTAGACGATGGGGACGCAGAACGCGTTCGGTATACGCCCTCCCCGACAAAATCAACCCTTTCGAATGCCTTTTCTGCGCCTTTTTTCCCAGGGCTTTTTCGCGGAGGGAAACTGACGCGGCCACAGTGTTAACAGGTGTCAACGGCGTTCATTTCTCGTTCATACCGGATTGAGCCCCGGGTGGTAGTCTTTTCGGCTAAAAGGAGGCTGTGGTGGTTTGGACTGCGGGCAATGGATCGATCGGGTAGCTTCGGATCTATTCCCCATATGAACACGATTGAGACGAAATACCGTTCGCGCCGGGAATGCCCGTGGTGCGGGGAAAGGCGATGAAGATCGGAATGGCGGAAAACCTTATGCTCGACCAGACAAACTCCGTTGACGAGCGGTTCCGCGACTTCGCCGAGTCGGTTTCCGATTGGTTTTGGGAACAGGACTCGGATCTGCGTTTCACCTATCTCTCGCCGATGCATGAAGTCGTGACGGGGATTCCGCCGGCGAAGCTTCTTGGAAAATCGCGCCGCCAGTTGTTCGAGGAACGCGGCGGGGAACTGGACGACAACTGGCGCGAGCACTTCCGAACCCTCGAACGCCACGAGAGTTACCGCAACTTCGTTTACGTCATGACACGGCCCGATGGCGAGCGGCGGGTCATCCGCAACAGCGGCAAGGCGATTTTCGACGATAACGGCGTTTTCATCGGATACCGCGGTGTCGGTACCGACATCACCGAGCAGGTCAACCGCGAGGAAGCCTTATTGAAAGCCAAGGACGCGGCTGAAACCGCGGACCGGGCCAAATCGGATTTCCTCGCATCTGTCAGCCATGAATTGCGCACCCCCGTGACGTCGATCCGCGGGTCATTGGGATTGTTGCGGGGCGGAACCTTCGGTCCGTTCCCCGAACAGGCGGTCGAGATGATTGAAGTCGCTCATGACAACGCGGTGCGGCTCGCCAATCTGATTGACGATATTCTCGACATGGAACGGATCACAGGCGGCAGCATCGAGTTCGACATGGCGCCCGTGAACCTTCGCCAACTGGTCGAGACGACCGTATCGGCGAACCAAAGGTTCGCGGACAAGTTCAATGTAAACCTGGAATTTAGACAGGAACACGCAGACCCGGTTGTCGTTCTCGGAGACAAGCGGCGCCTTCGTCAGGTCATGGACAACCTGCTGACCAATGCCGCGAAATTTTCCTATGAACACGGCCGCGTTGCCGTCTCCGTCGGCGAAATCCAGGGGTTGGCGCGGATTACCGTCGCCGACGAGGGGAAAGGTATTCCGGAGACTTTTCGATCCCAGGTCTTCGCGCCGTTTACGCAGGCCGATCCTTCGGACAGCCGTGCGCGCGGTGGAACAGGACTTGGACTTGGAATTAGTCAGGGAATCGTCAAGAGCCATGGCGGCAGGCTCCACTTCCTGTCGCAGAACGGCAGTGGTACGCGCTTCTTCGTCGACCTGCCTTTGATTGCTACTTGCGGGCCCGAACAACCCTCCCTTCGCTGATCAGTTACCCTTTCTTTTCGGTCGCCGTTTGCCCTTCCCTCAAGCCGAGCAGACGAATAAAATCGTATCAATCTCTGCAGTCCGGCGCTCCGCCGGATAGAAATCACGGAAGGACCTATCAGACATGTTGCAAGGCAAAATCCTGGTCGCCCAAGGGGGCGGCCCAACCGCTGTGATCAACCAATCCGTTGTCGGCATCGTCTTCGAAGCGAGGAAATTCGCCGGCGTCGAAGCCGTTTACGGCGCACTTCACGGTGTCAGCGGCATCGTCAACGAAGACTTCATCGATCTCGGCCAGGAAACGCAGTCCAATCTGGAACTGGTCGGCGCGACACCGTGCTCGGGTCTAGGATCGACCCGTGACAAGCCGGATGAAGCGTATTGTCATGAAATCTTCAAGGTGTTGCAGGCGCACGAGATCAGTACGTTTTTCTACATCGGCGGGAACGATTCTTCGGACGCGTTGCGAATCCTGGCCGACGAAGCGAAGGCGGCCGACTACGCGCTTCGCTGCATCCATATCCCCAAGACCATCGACAACGACCTGATGGTCAACGACCACACCCCCGGTTTCCCGTCGGCCGCCAAATTCGTAGCCAGCGCTTTTGCCGGGGTCAACCAGGACAACCGGGCGCTTCAAGGCGTGTATGTGGCGGTCGTCATGGGCCGCCACGCCGGATTCCTGACCGCCGCCTCGGCCTTGGGACGCCGCTATCCGGACGACGGTCCGCATCTGATCTATTTGCCGGAACGCGAGTTCGACATGGACCGCTTCCTCAGCGCCGTGAAGGAAACCAACGACAAGTATGGCCGCTGCATCGTCGCTGTTTCGGAAGGTATCCACGACTCTAGTGGCACGCCGATCGTCACCAAACTGGCTGAGAACGTGGAACATGATGCCCACGGCAACGTCCAACTCTCGGGAACCGGGGCGCTTGCCGATCTGCTGACCGACCAGATCAAGGAAAAGACCGGCATCAAGCGTGTCCGTGGCGACACCTTCGGGTACCTGCAGCGCTCCTTCCTCGGCTGCGTGTCCGACATCGATCAGCGCGAAGCGCGCGAGGTCGGCGAAAAAGGCGTGCAATTCGCCCATGCGGCGGGCCGCGACGGCACGGTCACCATCCATCGGGTTGGCAACTACGCCACCGAATACCAACTCACCCAGTTGGAAGAAGTGGCAGGCAAAACGAAAGTGATGAGCGATGACATGATTGCGCCGTCGGGAAGTGATGTCACAGCAACTTTCATCGACTACGCGAAGCCGCTTCTGGGCAGTGGCATGCCCGAAGCATCACGTTTTCAAGCGCCGCGCGTCGACAAGATCCTTGTCTGACGGTAGACGACTGGAAATACCGCGCCAGTGCCAAAAGCGATGGCGCGGTGTTTCTTACCGGCTTCTCTTGCTCACTCGGGGTCGACGTACTCGACCTCGACACCGGCTTCGTTGAACATCTCTTCCGCAATCCGGCTTTGTGTCGCCCAGGGCTCGTGGGAAAAGTCCGGAGTCGGGCAAACCACCCGTTTGATCCCAGCCTGGATGATCAAGACCGCACATCGTGCGCAGGGCGGTAAGGGCGTCACGTAGAGCGTACCCCCCTCTGCCTGCGGTCCGGCGAAAACGAGCGCATTCTGCTCGGCATGAACGACCATTTCATACTTGATGGCGCGGTCCTTGAGTCGCTCCTCGGCGTCTTCGACACCCGAGGGAAATCCGTTGAACCCGGTCGAGACGATCCGTTTCGTCTGTGGATGAACGATGACGGCGCCGACCTTGGTCGACGGGTCCTTCGACCAATCGGAAATAAAGTCGGCGAGGTCAAAGAATCTCCGGTCCCATTTGTCCATCACGTCGAAACCTCCTCGTCAATTATCACCACGCCGGTGCCGCGTCGTCGATCAGAATCTGCGGGGAATCGCTGCCCTGCCAGCGGTTGACCCGCAGGCGGCCCGCCAAGTGCAAGGGCCGTCCGCTGGTGTCGAGCAAGAATTTTCCCAATGGGCGGTCCAGGCACCGAAACGCGATCCCCTTCAATTGGCGCCCTCCCTGATTAGCGACGCTGACCCGAACATGGTCCGTTCCGGCAACGGCGGCATAATCGAGATGGACGTTCGGCAGGGCGAACCGGGGCTCCGGGTTGCCGGAACCGAACGGACCGACGCGGGCCAATTCCCGGATCAATTCCAGGTTGACAGCGCCTGGTGCGACGACGCCATCAAGGCGCAAGGTCGGCACGATACCGCCCTCGGCGATTGCGGTGCCGATCCGCTCGTCAAGAAAGGTCTTCAGGCTCTTGAGCATCGGCCTCTCGACGGTGAAACCGGCCGCCATCTGGTGGCCGCCGCCCTTGACGAGCAGGCCCGATTGGCGCGCCGCGATGACGGCGGCACCGAGATCGACCCCGGTGACCGAACGTCCCGACGCCGAACCGATGTCGCCGTCGAAGGACACAACGCAGGCGGGCCGGTTGTATCGGTCTTTCAGACGGCTGGCGACGATTCCGATAACCCCCGGATGCCATCCTTCGCCGACCGCAAATAACACGGAGCCCGGGTCGTCACCGGCTTCTGTGGTTTCGATGGCCTCGGCGAGAACCTTTTCTTCGATCGCTTGCCGTTCCCGGTTGAACTTGTCGAGCCGTTCAGCGATCTCAACGGCCTCGCCGCTGTCGTCGGTCGACAACAAACGTGTCCCCAGGTCCGACGCACCGACGCGTCCGCCGGCGTTGACGCGCGGACCGAGCACGAACCCCAAATGGTAGGCACCGGGCGCCTCGTCCATACGCGCCACGTCCGACAATGCGCGGATGCCGGGATTTCGCCTCCCGGTCATGACCTTCAACCCCTGAGTGACGAAGGCCCGGTTGACGCCGGTCAGCGGCACCACGTCGCAGACCGTGCCAAGGGCAACGATATCGAGCCACTGGGTCAGGTCGGGTTCCGGCCGCGATTGATACCAGCCGGCGTTCCGAAGGACTCGGTTGACGGCGACGACGAGCAGGAACGCGACGCCGACGGCGGCGAGCTGCCCCTGGCCGCTGTCGTCATCGATGCGGTTGGGGTTGACGATGGCGGTGGCGGACGGAAGGCTGGGTTCCGCCACGTGATGGTCGACGACGATGACGTCTAGTCCCGCCTCCTCGGCGAGGGCCAGGGGATCATGGGCCACGGTTCCGCAATCGACCGTGACGATCACAGAGGCGCCTTCGTTCTTAAGTTCGAGAAGTGCCGGACCGTTGGGTCCATAGCCTTCACGAATGCGATCCGGGATGTAGACGCGGCAGCGGCCGCCGACAACCCCAAAGAACCGGCTGAGCAAGGCCGATGAAGTGGCGCCGTCGACGTCATAGTCTCCGAATACCGCAATCCGTTCGTCCTGCATGACAGCGCTGGCAATCCGCTCAGCGGCCACGTCCATATCCGTCAACGCCTCAGGATCCGGCAAAAGGTCCCGTAACCGGGGTTCAAGAAAGGAGGGCGCCGTGTCGGCATCGATTCCACGCGACGAAAGAATACGTCCGACGATTTCCGGCAGGTGCAGTTTTTGCGACAAGGTCAGCGCACGGCGTTCGTCGGTTTCCCGTCCAACCCACCGTTTTCCGGCAAGCGAACGCTCGATCCCCAAAAAGGGTTCCGCAGGACCGCTGAACCTGGTTGCCCTAATCTCCTTGGTCTCGCCGGAGGAAGTCATGGTGACCTTCGATCAAGCGAAGCGTACGGGTCGCCGACCGCATGACGAGGGAATGGGTGACCGCGCCGTCGAGTGTGGTGCGCACGCCGTTCAGAATGGCGCCGTAGGTGACGCCCGTCGCCGCGAAGGTGACGTTTCCGGAGGCCATTTCCTCCGTCGTATATTTCCTCTTTACGTCTTCGATACCGGCGGCCTTGGCGGCAGCGCCCTCGTCGTTGTTTCGGATTACCAGCCGGCCTTGCATTTGACCGCCGACGCCGCGCAAGGCGGCGGCAGCGAGGACGCCCTGCGGAGCCCCGCCGATCCCCATGTAGGCATCGACGATGGTGTTTTTCTCGGTGACCTGAATGACACCGCTGACGTCACCGTCCTGGATCAACCGTATCCTGGCCCCGGCTTCCCGGACTTTGGTAATCAGCTGCCCGTGGCGCGGCCGGTCGAGCAGGCAAACGACGAGGTCCGATATGGCGACACCCTTGGCTTCGGCCAAGCTCGCCAAGTTTTCGTCGGGTTCACGGTCGAGATCGACGACATTGTCCGGCAGGCCAGGACCGACGGCGATCTTTTCCATGTAGATATTGGGGACCGACAGGAACGCGCCGTCCTCGGCCATGGCGATGACAGAGAGCGCGTTGGGCCCGCCGCGGGCAACGATGCTCTTCCCTTCCAGCGGGACGACGGCAACCTGCGCTTTGAGCCCGTCACCGGTGCCGACCTTTTCGCCGACGAACAAACGGCTGGTTTCGCCCTGGGCCCCTTCGCCAATGACGATGGTGCCGTCGATCATCATGTTGTGGAGTGCCATGTGGGCGGCCTTGACGGCGGCCTGGTCGGCGGTTTTTTCATCCCCTTGGCCCATGAAACGAACGGCCGCGATGGCGGCCGCTTCGGTTATGCGCACGGCTTCCATGGCAAGATTGCGGTCTGCGGCGGTTTGATCGGTCATCGCGCTACTGTGGACTGGAAGCGGTGCGGTTGCCAACCCTTTCCCCGTATCGTTCATTTGAGGAAATTCTCGATGCGGATCAGAACCGGGGGTTCAACCACCGCCTCGAGCGCGGCGATTTCCGCAACCGTCCGCAACATCGCATCTTCCTCTGTATCGTGAACGGTCATGACAACAGGCACCGGTTCGCCCGGATCCCGGGCCTGCTGCAGGACCTGTTCCATCGACACGGCATGGTTTTTTAGACTCGTCGCGATGTCAGCGAAGACGCCGGGTTTGTCGACGACCATCAGCCTCACGTAGTAGGGCCCGATGTGACGCCCCATCGGCAAGGTCGCCGGTCTGCCCAAGGCCTTGGCCGGCGTGCCAAAAGTGGGAACCCGTTGGCCACGCGCGATATCGACGATATCAGCGACGACGGCCGATGCGGTCGGCCCGGCCCCGGCGCCTCGGCCCTCGTAGATGGTGTCGTCGACGAAGTCGCCCTCCACGACGATCCCGTTGAAAACACTGGAGACGTGATTAATTGGTGCGTTTATCGGCACCATACAGGGGTGTACCCGTTGCTCGATCCCGTCGCCGGCCCGGTTGGCCACGCCCAAAAGCTTGATCCCGTATCCAAGGCGCCTGGCAAATTCGATATCGACCGGCGACAGGTGCCGGATTCCCTCGATATAAACGGAGTCGAAATCAACTTCCGTGGCGAAGGCGACGCTGGCCAGAATGGCTAGCTTATGGGCCGTATCGATGCCGTCGACGTCGAAGCTGGGATCGGCTTCCGCATAGCCCAGATCCATGGCCTCCCGAAGGACCTCGTCAAAGGCCCGGCCAGACTGGGACATGTCCGTGAGGATGTAATTGCAGGTCCCGTTGAGGATACCGAATAGCTTGTCGATGCGGTTGCCGACCAGACCTTCGCGCAGGGCCTTGACGACGGGGATGCCGCCGGCGACGGCAGCCTCGAATGCGAGTACGGCGCCGGCTTCCTCGGCGGCCAAGGCCAAACTCTGGCCGTGATGGGCGATCAACGCCTTGTTCGCCGTCACCACGTGTTTGGCCGCGGACAAGGATCGATCGACGAGTTCTTTTGCGATTCCGTCCTCTCCGCCGATCAGTTCGACCACGACGTCGACCTCGCCGTCGCCCGCCAGATCAACGGCGTTGTCGTACCACGTCATGGCATCCAGCGGCACGCCGCGGTCCTTCGAGCGGTCACGGGCGGATACGGCGGTGACCTTGATGTCGCGACTGGCCCGTGCGGCAATCGCGCCGCGATGGGTGTCGAGCATCGCCAGTACGCCGGCGCCCACCGTACCGAGGCCGGCGATGCCAATTCTCAGGGGTTGCGTCATGCAGCGGAGGCTTTCTTCTTTTTCGCCGGTTTACGGCTTTCACCGGGGGCGTTCTGTAGAAACGATTTGATGTTGCGGATCGCCTGGCGCGTCCGGTGCAGGTTCTCGACCAATCCGATGCGGACGTGGCCGTCGCCGTGTTCACCGAAACCGATTCCCGGCGCAACCGCGACCTTGGCTTGATCGAGAAGGAGCTTCGAAAACTCGAGGGAACCCCGTTCGGCGAATTCCTCGGGTATGGGCGCCCAGGCGAACATCGTCGCCGGCGGTGACGGAATGTCCCACCCGGCGGCAGCCAAACCCTCGATCAGGACGTCGCGCCGTTCCTTGTAGAGAGCCCGCATATCGTCAATGCAATCCTGCGGCCCGTTCAACGCCGCCGCCGCCGCCACCTGAATGGGCGTGAAGGCCCCATAATCCAGATAGGATTTGACCCTCGCCAGTGCTTCGATCAGGCGCGCGTTGCCGGTAGCGAAGCCGATGCGCCAACCCGGCATGGAGTAGGTCTTGCTCATCGAGGTGAACTCGACGGCAATATCCCATGCCCGTCGAATCTGCAAAATAGACGGCGGCGGGTCGCCGTCGAAATACACCTCGGCATAGGCCAGGTCCGACAATACGTAAATGCCATGAAACGCGCAAAAATCGACAACCTGCCCATAGAAGTCGAGGTCGGCGCAGATGGCCGTCGGGTTGTTCGGGAAATTGAGAACGATCGCCGTCGGTTTCGGAACGCTATGCTGTACGGCACGCTCGAGAGCCGCCAGGATATCGCCATCCGGCGCCACCGGGATATTCCTGACCGCGGCACCGGCGATGATGAACCCGAACTGATGGATGGGATAGCTCGGGTTGGGGACCAGGATAACGTCACCCGGCGTCGTGATCGCCGAGGATAAGTTGGCCAACCCTTCCTTCGAGCCAAGCGTGACCACGGTTTCCCGTTCGGGATCGACCTCGACCCCGAAACGCCGCTCGTAATAGGCGGCAAGAGCCTTGCGCAAACCGGGAATACCACGCGAGTTCGAATAGCGGTGAACCTTCGGATCGAGGGCGGTTTCGCGCAGCTTCTCGATGATGTGGGGCGCCGGCGGCTGGTCCGGATTACCCATGCCGAAGTCGATGATATCCTCGCCGGCAGCCCGCGCGCGAGCTTTCATGGCGTTGACTTCGGCAAACACATACGGCGGAAGCCGCCGGATTTTATGAAATTCCTGGTCCATCGTGTTCACATGCCAGATGACCGTGGCCATCTCAAGGCAAAATGGCTCAATCCCTCTTGTCGAGGAGCGGCCCCGCTTCGTCAGCTTTCCAAATAGATCTCCGCACGCCGGTTTCCGGCCTCGCCCGAGGGCATGAACTCGTAGAAACGCGGCTGGCTATCCGATACGGCATCGACCTGAATGTCCATCTTCGGGGCGCCGAGGCGCACCAGTTCCCGCGCCACCGCGTCGGCCCGGGCCGCGGATACCTGGAAATTGATCATCTTGTGGCGGACCGGGTCCGTATTCCGGGTCCGACTGCTGGCATGGCCGATAACATGGATCCGCCCGCCCCGTTCCTTCTGCAGACGCAGGACATCCCTCAAGATGCTGCGGTCACAGGAATTCAGGTTCGAGGAGCCGTTGCCGAAATGGATGGTCGCGACCTTGACCGCACCCTGTGCAACGGCCGGCGCGCGGCGTTGCCCGGACGCGGGCGCCGAGGGTGCCAGCGCCGGGCTTGCGTACCCGGCTTGAACGCCATCGGCCGAAACGATAACGGTGTCGAAGCCGCCAGAACCGATGGGTTGCGTCGCAACAAGCGGCAATGCCGGACCGCCTTCGCTGGCCCGCGCCCGGATCTCGGACAACCGTTTGGCGAACCGTTCCTGGAAATTCCCTTGATCGGCCGTGGAAAACACGGTTTCCGGCGATGTCGTTGCCGGTGCTGCGGCCATCGCGGGTGCCGGCGGTTTCTTGGGCGGTTGGCCGAGAACGTTCAATGCTTCGCCCTGGCGAGGTACTGCGGGTGCATATTTGCGCCCCTCGACGTCCGCAACCAAACCCTGTGCACGGGCTTCATAACGTTGCTGCTGTTGGTCGACGCTTGAGAGTTTCGGAAATTCGCCGTCGTTGCCCGGTGGCGGCGTGCCGCGTTCGGCCACGAGGGCGCTACCTTTTTCTTCAGATTTCGAGGCCGAAGCGTCGTCCTCACCGGAGAAAAACTCGACGGTGTTATCGTACCATTCGACTGGGTTCACGGCGTCCGGTATCTGCGAACAGCCGGCAGCGAACAGGGCGGTCACGAAAAGGGCGCCGGGCCCGGTCAGTCGACCGGCCAATTCTCTTGATTTTCTATTTGTCTCGTTGTTGGCCATTTCTGTGCCGCTCCCTCAAAATCCCTAGAAATTCGCAGTTTCCTGCTTGATTTGCACGGTGGCTTAAAATAGTTAACCTTTTACAAAGACGTTTCGCAATTGCGAAATCTGGACCGGCCAACGTGATCATAGCCGGACCGAATGGATTTTTTCGCCAACCCGAGAGACCTATTGTCTCCGACGAGACGATCATAGAGGATTGGGCCATGACCGATCAACAAAACACGTCCCCACAACTCCCTGATCCAGCTGAGCTTTCCAAGTCGCTCGCGGGTATCGCCGAACGGTCGCAACGACTGGTCGCAGATTTTGTCGCCAAACAGACCGCGTCCGGTGAGATTCCCAGCGCCGATCCCTTGAACGTGGGTGGCGCGTTCATGGAAATGACCGCCAAGATGATGACCAATCCGGCGCAGGTCGTCGGTGCCAGTCTGTCGCTTTGGCAGGACTACGTGAGTCTGTGGCAGAGCACCGCGAGCCGCATGGTTGGACAGGATAGCGACCCGGTGGTGGCGCCGGCCCGTGATGACCGTCGCTTCAAGGATGAAGCGTGGAACGACAACGGGGTGTTCGATTTTATCAAACAGTCCTACCTGCTGACCGCCAAGTGGATGGAAACGACGGTCAACGATGTCGAGGGCCTTGACGAAAAAACGGCCAAAAAAGTCGACTTCTATACCCGGCAGTTCATCGATGCCCTATCGCCGAGCAACTTCGTCATGACCAACCCGCAGGTCCTCAGGGAGACACTCGATTCGGGTGGTGAAAACCTGGTTCGCGGTTTGGAGAATCTTCTCGGCGATTTGGAGCGGGGCGACGGGCAACTCAAGATCAGCATGACCGATTCCGAGGCCTTCACCATCGGCGAGAATATCGCCACGACCCAAGGCAAGGTGGTCTACCGCAACGATTTGATGGAGCTCATACAATTCAATCCGTCGACGGATGAAGTGCAGAAGACGCCGCTGATGATCGTACCGGCGTGGATCAACAAATATTACATCCTCGATCTCCGAGAAAAGAACTCGCTGGTCAAATGGGCCGTCGACCAGGGCCACACGGTGTTCATGATCTCCTGGGTCAATCCGGACGAGAAACTGGCCGAAAAGACCTTCGACGATTACATGCTGGAAGGGCCCCTGGCGGCCATCGACGCCATTCAGGAGGCGACCGGCGCGGAAAAAGTCAACGCCGCGGGATACTGCATCGGCGGCACCCTTCTCGCCTGTTCCTTGGCCTATATGGCCGCCAAGGGCGATGACCGCGTCAATTCGGCGACCTATTTCACGACGATGATCGACTTCGAAGAGGCCGGAGAGCTCGCCGTCTTCGTCGACGAGAGCCAGATCAGTAAGCTCGACAAGGTCATGGAAAAACGCGGCGGCTTTCTCGAGGGCGGCGAAATGGCGAGCACCTTCAATATGATGCGCGCCAATGACCTGATCTGGTCGTTCGTGGTCAACAACTACCTCTTGGGCAAGGATCCATTTCCCTTCGACCTGCTCTATTGGAACTCGGATTCGACCCGGATGCCGCGGGCTATGCACACCTACTATCTGCGGACCATGTATCTGGAAAACAAACTCACGGACCCGGGCGGGATGGTTGCCAACGGCGTCCCCTTGGACCTCGGCCAGATCAAGGTTCCGACCTACATCGTCGCCACCCGCGAGGATCACATCGCACCGTGGAAGTCGACGTTCGCCGCGACCAAACTGTACGGCGGCCCGATCCGCTTCGTATTGTCCGGTTCCGGCCACATTGCCGGTGTCGTTAACCCGCCGGCCGCCCAGAAATACGGCTACTGGACCAACGGTCGAAAAGCGGCGACGCCGGACAAGTGGCTTGAAGGCGCCAAGGAGAACATCGGTTCCTGGTGGCCGGACTGGGACGACTGGATCAAGAAACGCGGCTCCAAGGCCAAGGTCCCGGCCCGGGTTCCGGGTGACGGTGGATTGAAGGTCTTGTGTGACGCGCCCGGCGAATACGTGCTCACGACGCTGGATTGACGAGGATCGCGGCCGCCTTTCGCATGGCGGTGGTCATCTCGTTTTCAGTAAACCCGGAGTAGCCGAGAATCAGGCCTTGGCGGGTCGCCGTTCCCGCGTAGAACCGGGATAATGCCAGCGCGGTAATCCCGTCATTCGCCAAGCATTCAGACGCCGTTTGGTCATCAATCGGGCATCGCGGTCCGGTTGCGGCAACCAAGTGCATGCTGGCTTCGCTTGGCCGCGCCTCGAGCAAACCGTCGGCTTCGGTACGGATCACCCGGATCAGGGTTTCCTGGCGCTCCTCGTAAAGCGCGCGCATACGCCGGATATGGGCGGCGAACTGGCCGTCTTCTATGAACTGGGCGAGCACCGGTTGCATGGCGATCGACGGCTGATCATCGAGGGCGGCACGGACCTTGAGGAAGGGCTCGATCAGTGCCTCTGGAAGAACCAAGTAGCCGAGCCTGAGCGCCGGAAACAGGACTTTCGAGAACGTCCCCGTGTAGATGACCCGCGAACCATCGTCCAGTCCCTGCAATGCTGACAGGGGTTTGCCGCTGTACCGGAACTCGCTGTCATAGTCATCCTCCAAAACCCACGCCCCGGATTCTCTCGCCCAATCGAGGAGCTCCAGTCGACGCCCCAAGCTCATTGTGACACCCATGGGATACTGGTGAGATGGGGTGACGGCGGCGAGAACCGCGTCCGGCGCCGTTGTCCGCCCGTAATCTACGGACAGTCCTTCGCCGTCGACCGGCACATCGACCAGACCCGCGCCGGCGGCCGTGAAAGCACCCCGCAGCCCTGCATAGCCCGGGTCTTCGACCCAGACCCGGTCGCCTGGGTCGATCAGGGTCCGTGCGATCAGATCCAGCCCTTGTTGGGCGCCAGCGGTGATCATCACCTGATCGCCTGAACAATGGACCCCACGAACGGCGCCGAGATAAGCGGCGATGGCGTCGCGCAACGGTTGGTAACCGGCGAGATCGCCGGCGACCAACAGGTTGGTTGGCGGGCGACGCCAGAACTTGGCATTCAAACGACTCCAGGTTTTGAACGGGAAGTTTTCGAGATCGGGTACGCCGGGACGGAAAGCTCGCGCCGGAATGTCGGTCCTGCGTCGGGTTCGCCGACCGAGACGCAGGACCAATCTTGATACCTTTCCGGCTGTGCCCGATGATTCCGCGGCGGCAGCCGATATGTTTCGAGCTGTCAGCAGGTCCTCCGGCAATACCCGTGAGACCCGGGTTCCCGATCCCGTGCGGCCTTCGATGTAACCCTCGGCGTACAAACGGTCGTAGGCGGCCAACACGGTGTTGCGCGAAACACTCAGCTCCCCAGCTAGGAGCCGAGAAGACGGTAACCGGAATCCGGGTGCCAGGCGACCCTCGAGAATGGCGTCGCGAACTTGATCAAAGACCTGCCCCTGCAATGGCGTTGCTCGTTCGCGGTCGAGCGCAATGGCGATCAACGGTGATTTTTGGGCTCGCTTAACCATGCGATCCTCTAAATGGCTCTATGGTTTTTCTCGAAACGGAACTTACTTACATACCAATTTGTAAGTAGTTTGTCTCCAAGCGTGCCGTAGCGCCAACCTTAGCCGCCCCAATGGAGACACGAGAAATGTCCATGGAACTTCCCAGCGTCTGCCCGCTGGATTGCCCCGATACCTGCAGCCTGACCGTGACCGTCGAAGAGGACCGCGTCGTCAAGGTTCGCGGCTCGCACGTCAATCCGATCACCGAAGGCGCCATTTGCAACAAGGTGGCGCGCTCCTTCCCCGAATTCGTACACGGCGAAAACCGCCTGACGCACCCCATGGCGCGAACCGGAGCGAGAGGGTCGGGCCAATTCGAGCGGATTTCCTGGGACCAAGCTTTGGACCGGGTTTACAAAGGCTTTACCAAAGCCATCGACCAATACGGTCCGCAATCGGTGGTGCCGTTCAACTACGCCGGTCCGCACGGGTTCTTGGCCGGGGGATCGATCGATTACCGGTTTTTCAACAAGCTCGGCGCCACGCGCCTCGACCGGGGTCCCCTTTGCGGCGGCGTCAAGAGCATCGCCCACGAGAGTCTTTTCGGGACCATGCCGGGCACGCCGATGGAACAGGCACGTCACTCGAAGCTGATCGTCGTCTGGGGCAACAACGTCACCGTCTCCAACCTGCACCTGAGTTCGATTATCAAGGACGCCCGGCGCCAGGGCGCCAAGCTGGTGGTCGTCGATCCGAAACGAATCAAGATCGCCGAGCAGGCCAACCTGGTCATTCAACTCAGGCCTGGCACCGATGTGGTGCTGGCCTGGGCCGTGGCCGCCGAATTGGAACGCCTCGGCGCCGTCGATCACGCCTTTGTCGACAAGTGGGTCCTCGGTTTCGACGCCTTCATGGATCGCGCGCGGCGCATGACCATCGACCAGGCCGCCGATATCTGCGGCATCGCGGCCGAGGACATCCGCACGCTGGCCGGACGGCAATAGTCCCCGCCTGCTGTCAATTCGTTCCGAATAAGCGCATAACCGCCTCGCAATGTGAGCGGCTAGCCTCTAAGATAAGCCGCGCGGCGCGAAAACGACCGCAAACCGGGAACATTTTCGGTAAATCAACAGGGACCGATAGAAAATGCCGTGGAAAAATCTATTTGCGGGCTTGTGCGCAAGCTTGCTCTTGGTCATGCCGCCGCTGGCCGATGCCGCTGAGGCGGACCGGCAAGCCGTCATCTCCGGCGACGGATGCAAGCTGTGCGATTTGCGCTATGAAGAGTTTTCGCGCCTCGACCTTCCGAACCTCGACGTTTCCGGCTCCTATCTGTTCGCCTCCAATTTCGCCTGGTCGATCCTCAAGGGCGCCAAGTTCGAATCCAGCGTTCTCGTCCTCGCCCGCATGGAATGGGCGGACCTCGACGAGACCACGCTGGCCAAGGCCGACCTGACACGGGCCGCCTTGTTCCGCAGCACCTTCCGGTCGGCCAACCTCAGGCTCGCCAACCTGACGGAAGCCAACCTGTCGAACAGTGTCGTCGATGACGCCAATTTCAACACGGCGACCCTGCCACGCGCCAATTTCACGGAGGCCGACGGGCGCCGCGCCGTCTTTCGTAATGCCGATCTCAGGGGTGCGGTCATGCGCAAGGCCGACCTGCGCGATGCCGACTTCCAGGGTGCCAACCTGGTCGGCGTCGATTTCACCGGTGCCGATCTGACCGGTGCCAACTTGGCTGGTGCCAACCTGTTCGGCGCCATCCTCGATCACAGCCAGCTCGTGCGAACCAATCTTCGCGACGTCAACCTCGCCAACGCGTCGGTCGTCGGCACCAACCTGAACGCCGCCAACCTGCAACACAGCAGCCTCCACGGGGTCGACTTCTCGAAGGCCATCATGCAGAACACCAACACGCTGGACGCCGATTTCTGCGGTGCTGTCATGGCCGACGGCACGCCCGGAAAGTGCCGCGGCGGTGGAAAGTCTGGGACCGCCCCGGCCCTTGTGCCGGCGCCTGCCAAACCGGGGAGTGAAACGTGATGATACGATCCGGGTTCGCCATCGTCCTGTCCGTGCCACTGGTCCTGGGAGCCCTAGCGGCCGAGGCGGCGGAAAAGACGCTGCCGGCGATTTCCGGCGGCAAGGACATCCCGCAGCTCCTGGTCAATCCCGTGCCGGCCGAGACGATGCTGCCGACGGTATCGGCCGCGCCTGTCAAAAAGGTCGTGGTCGGTGTTCCCAACGATATCTTCTCGACCTTCGCCGACGGTCAACCGGTCGGTGTCATCGCCGAGACGGTGGATTACGTTTTCAAGAAAATGGGCTACTTCACACAGTATCGAAACATGCCCAAAAAGGTCATGCGGATTGCTGTCCACGACGGCAAGCTCGAAGTCGGCACCAGCCTCCTCAAGTTCCCGCACCGTGAGAAACTGGCCCGCTATTCGGACCCCATCGTCACCGAATACAGCGTCCTGGTGGTCCGCAAGGGCGCCAAGTTCGATGCCAACGAAACCGCCGACCTCCGCGGCAAACGTTTGGGCGGCCGTGAGGGGTTTCATTATCCGCTGATCGACGACGACAGCTCGATCAGGATCGAACGAAACCGCACGGACGGTGAAAACATCCGCCGCCTGCTGCTCGGTAAGATCGATGCGGCGATCGTCGGCGCCGTTTCGGACATCTTCGACCTCAGGGCCGAGGGCGTGATGACCGAGCTCGAGATCCTCGACCGCGCCGTCGGCTCCGTCAATCTCAGTGCGGCCCTGGCCGATGAACGCTTCGGTGAGGCCGACATCGAGGATTTCAACCGGCATTTGGCGGTCCTCAAGAAAAGCGATGACTGGACCCGCATCCTGGAACGCAATGCCGTTGCCGATCTCGTCAAGGAATGGCCGCTCATCGAAAAATCGAAAAGCAGCAGCTGGTTCTGGTAACCAGCGACGGGACTATCCTAGCAAGGTTAGAACGGAGAATTGGGGGCGCGTCCATGATCGCAGGGCAATCCGTCACGAAATGGCTATCGGCCGTGCTGCTCGCGACGGCGATGGGTTTCGGGACCGTCGGACCAACGGCCCCGGCGTGGGCGGCAGCGACCATGAGCGATGCCGACGCCACGGCCAGCGACCGCGCCCTGGCCCGTGCCCTTTCGGGTGATCTCGACGGGGCCCGCAAGGAAATCGCGTCCATCGCCGACGTCACCGCCCGGGATTATTCCTACGCCCGCTTGGCGACCCTTGAGGCCGGCCAGGGCAATGCAGCGAGTGCCGGCAGCTTGCTTGGCTTGATCTCCGACACCACCCGGCGCCAGGAGGCGATGCGTGATGTGGCCATCGTGCTGGCGCGCAAGGGCGACTTCAGGAATGCGGGCGCCTTGAGCGGCAAGCTCGACCCGGAAGGGCGCGACCGTTTGCTCGGCGTCATGGCCGCCTACGAAGCGGAGACCGTCGGCCTCAAAGAGGCGACCTTGCGCCTCGGGCAGATTTCCGACCTCGGCGAACGGGAGAACGCCACCGGGCTGGTTGCCACCGGCCGCGCCCGCGCCGGAGACGTCAAGACGGCGTTTTCGATCGTCACAGGGATCTCCGACAAGGCGGCCCAAGTCCGCGCCTACATGCTGGTCGCCCGTGCCTTTTTGTCCGGTGACCGGCGGATCGAAGCGCTTTCCGCCCTCCGTGCCGGTCTCGACATCGTGCCGAAACTCGCAAACGGCGGTGATCGCCGGAAGGCGCGGGCCGATGCCGTCAACCTGCTGCTCGACCTGGGCGACCCGAGCGGTGCCGCCGATCAGGCGTCACGGATCGCCGATGCCGAACTGCGCGGGTTCATGAAATCGGTGATCGAGAATGCCGGCAACCTCGGTATCCGCTGACCCTGAGCCGACGGCGGCCCGGTCCCGGCACCGCCTGGCGGCGCTGGCGATACTGGTCCTGCCCTGTCTCGGCGCCGCGACCGCGGCACCGGCCGGCGAGATCCCGCGTTTCGTCGAGGAGAGCACGGCAGCCGGCATCGACCATCGCTTCGAGGGCGACAAGACCTATATGGTCGGCGGCGGCGTCGCTGCCTTCGACTGCGACGGAGACGATCGACCGGATCTCCACTTGAGCGGCGGTGCCGCGCCCGCGGCCCTTTACCAAAACCGGAGTTCTTCCGGGGCGGCACTCCGCTTCGAGGCCGCGCCGGAGTCCGGCCTGCCCGCGGACGGCGTCATCGGCGCCTACCCGATCGATATCGACGGCGACGGGCGCGTCGATCTGGCGGTCTTGCGTCACGGCGCCAACGGCCTCTACCGCGGTCTCGGCGGATGCCGCTTCGAGGACGCCGGCGCCCGCTGGGGGTTCGACGGCGGCGACGAATGGACGACCGCCTTCAGCGCTGTCTGGGAGGCTGGCAATACCTGGCCGACCCTCGTTTTCGGCAACTACATTGATCGGGCGCGTTATCGGGCCAACACCTTCGCCTGCCATGACCACTACCTGTATCGGCCGAAAAAAGGCGGCGGTTACGGAGGCCGCCAATCCCTGACCCCCGGCTATTGCGCGTTATCAATACTATTCAGCGATTGGAACCGCCGCGGCGCCGCCGATCTCCGGGTCAGCAACGACAAGGACTATTTCGACAAGGGTTCGGAACAGCTGTGGCGCTTCCAGCCGGGCCAGGAACCGCGGGCATACGGGCCGGAGCACGGCCTCGAGGCGATGCGCATCAACGGCATGGGGATCGCCGGCCACGACGTCACCGGCAACGGTTTTCCCGAGTACTTCCTGACCAATATGGGCGCCAATCCGCTTCTCGGCCTGCTCGGCACCGGTAGCAAACCCCAGTACCGGGATATTGCCGAGCGCCTCGGCGTCGCCACGCCCCGGCCGCCGGGACCGGCGGCGTCGCGGCCGTCCACCGCCTGGCATGCGGAGTTCCAGGACGTCGACAACGACGGCCGCATCGATCTTTGGGTGGTCAAGGGCAACGTCGCCGACCTGCCGCGGTTTGCCCTCAAGGATCCCAACGCCCTCTTGCGCCAGGGTGTGGACGGCCGCTTTTCCGATATCGCTTCGGAGGCCGGTGTCGCCAGCGACCGGCGCGGGCGCGGCGGCGCCCTGATCGATCTCAACGGTGACGGCCTGCTCGACATGGTCGTGGTCAACCGCTGGGACAACACCGAGGTCTGGCGCAACGTCGGTGGTGGCAGCGCCGAGGCGCCGCAACCGCTCGGCAACTGGCTTTCCGTCCGCCTGCGTTCGGCCGGCGGCAACGTCCACGGCATCGGTGCCTGGATCGAGGTCAGCACCGGCGAACGGGTGCAAAGGCGTGAAGTCACCATCGGTGGCGGCCATGCCGGCGGCCAGCTCGGCTGGAACCACTTCGGTATCGGCGCCCACGACGCGGCCGAGGTCCGCGTGCTGTGGCCCGGCGGCAAGACCGAACCGTGGCGGCGTCATGCCGCCAACGGCGTCATCGTCGTCGGCGGGGACTGAAGCGGTTGAATGTCAGTCGAGGTTGGCGTCGGGAACTTTTTTTATTGTTCAAAAACGCGTAGCTGAAGGGCTGTTTCTGATGTTTTAGACCGTCCAAAGTAACAGCTTAAAATATCCAAACCTTGCAAAGTCACAGTTTGATATGGCCACTTTTTCGGGCTTCGTTTTATATCAATTGGATGGGGTTTTGCCTCTTGGCTTTGACTGACACAAAAAGTTAGGAATTCGGCGCATAGCCTGTGATCTATGTGCGGCCGGGCGATCGTAGGAGCGGAACACTCTTGTACGGGTTGTTCAGGCCCCCCTGTTTATCCGCTGTTCTCCGATATCGTTGATAAACTCGTCCGAAAGAGTGTTTTGGGCGTCCGCTTCTATTAAGAGCGGACGTTTATTCGCCGCCACTGGCAGATGCTGCGGCGGTTTTTGGCTTTGGTTGGCGGTTTC
>Ga0056108_1000177_pt1 | contig 23819 bp, 28 predicted proteins | sample WorMetG1BERMUDA1_FD_83875 | JGI IMG/M metagenome (GOLD analysis project Ga0056108, IMG submission 83875) | Marine gutless worms symbiont microbial communities from Max Planck institute for Marine Microbiology, Germany - Inanidrilus... ... | reverse complement strand
CTAGCGCGGTCCATCACGACCAAGCCTCTGACGATCCAGCCACCGCCGCTGCACGCCATGTTGAGGTGGCGTGCAACGGCTTATTCTTCGCAGAAATAGCCGGGAGAATCATAAGACAAGTGTATCTGGCTGTGGCGATCAGCGACCCGGCGCTGGCTGCAGCGCACGCGTCATGAAAACGCTGTTCGCATCGTCTCTATAGTCGGCAAAAGGCGGGCAGGGACGGAAGCCGTGTCGCAGATAGAGCGCGCGCGCCGGCGCGAAAGCCCGCATCGAACCGGTTTCCAGGCTGAGCCGGTGGTAGCCTCGGCGCACCGCCTCCCCTATGATATGGTCCAGCAGGTGCCGCGCCACGCCTTGACCCCGGGCTTCCGCCAGGGTGTGCATCGATTTAATTTCACCATGACGCGGGTCCAGTTCCTTCAGCGCGCCGGCGGCAAGCAGCACCTCGTCCCGCCAGGCGGTCCAGAAGGTGATGTCCGGAGCCTGCAACGCTTCCAGATCGAGCGCATGGCAACTCTCCGGCGGTGACTGGGCCGAACTGAAGTCGAGATGAACTTGCAACAGCGCGGCGGTCTCCGAACCCCGCAGATCATCTTCGCGAATGTCGATGTCCAACCGAGCTCTCCTCGACCGTTCCGATCAGGATGAATGAATGACGCGACCTGCATCTGTCAAGATTCGGCAGGCTCGGACGTTGACTCCGTCACTGTCCCACTGGGCCGGCGTCTCTCGCGCGGCGTCGGGTGTCGTGAACGGAATCCACATTCCGGTGATGATCGGTTTACGTTGCTTGCGGCTTCCGGCCGACCTGCCGTGTTTCACCGCTGCCGCCGGCCGGGTCCGAGCGACGCTGCGTCACCGTCACCACCCTTCGCGTCAAGCCAAAGAGATCGAGGCCGGTTTTCTCCCGCACCATGCCCCAGATGCCCTTCGGCGCGCGCAGCATGATGATGATGGCGACGAAACCAAGGATCATCAGATAGAGGGCGCCCAGATCGGCCAGCGTCTCGCGCAGCAGGAAAAAGACGATCGTGCCGATGATCGGTCCTTCGATGGTGCCGATGCCGCCGATCACGACGATGAAGATCACGAAGGCCGTCCAGTCGTTGACGCTGAAGGCGGCGTCCGGCGAGATCCGCAGCTTTTGCAGGAAGATCAGCGCGCCCACCGCCGCCGTCAGCGCCGCTGTCACCACATAGACGAAGAACTTGGCGCGCCAGATATCGATGCCGAGGCTCTGCGAAGCCAGTTCATTGTCGCGAATGGCGGTGAGCGCCAGACCGCGCCTGGATCGCAGCAGAACGCAGACGACGGCGATCACCAGCACGGCGATGCCAAGCGCCATCCAATAGGTCGCGGCCTCCCGCATGGCCCGACTGGCGGCGATCGATTTGACCACGGTCACCGGCAGGCTGGTGCCGGAGCCGCCGCCAAGCGCCGAGACCTGTGCCGCGGTCAGGCGAAACACCTCTGCGATCACCCACGTGCCGATGGCGAAATAGGCGCCGCGCAGGCGGAAGATCAGAAAGGCGACCGGAATGGCAATCAGCGCGCCGGCAAGGCCGACCGCCGGAACCGCCAGAAGCGGTGGCACGCCGAAAAAAATCGTCAGGGCGAACAGGCAATAACCGCCGAAGCCGACAAAGGCTTGCTGGCCGACTGAAACGAGGCCGGCATAGCCGGCGAGCAGGTTCCAGAGGCTGGCGAGCGCCAGATAAAGAAACAATTCGCTCATCAGTCGCATATCGGCGCGGCCGGCCCACCACGGTGCCGCGACCAAGCCGATCAGCAGCACCACGGCAAACACGGCCGCCGCACGGCTTGCCGGCGAGAAGCGAACCACCCTGTGCGTCTCCATTGTGCTCATCCGTCCATCCTCGGGAAAAGGCCGCGCGGACGAACGGCCAGAATGACCAAAAAGGCGATGTGTCCGGCCAGCAATTGCCAGCCCGGATTGATCTGGGCGCCGATATTCTGGCTGACGCCCAGAATAATGCCGCCAATCAGAGTGCCCCAGAGATTACCGAGCCCGCCGATGATCACCGCTTCGAAACCGAAGATCAGTCGGCCCGGACCGGCGGACGGATCAAAACTGGTGCGCACGCCCAAAAAGATGCCGGCAATGGCCACCACCACCAGGGACAGTGCCATCGCAAGGCCGAAAACGTGGCTCTTGTTTATCCCCATCAGTTGGGCGATGTCCTGATTGTCCGATGTGGCGCGGAAGGCGCGGCCGAGCGCCGAGCGATAGAAAACCCACTGTAAGGCGGCAATCACCGCGACGGCGGTCACGAACATTAGCAGCGGCAGGACGCCGATGTTGAGCCCTCCGGGGGCGCTGAGGCTTGCCGTCTCAATCGCGCCGGCGCTCATTTTCTGCGGATCGGCGCTGTAGATTTCCAAAAGCCCGTTCTGGATGATGACCGACAGGCCGAAAGTGACCAGCAGCGGCGGCAGGATGTCGTCGCCCAACGTCCGGTTCAGGACGATGCGCTGCAGCCCGTAGCCGGCGACGCCCATGATTGGCGCCACGATCAGGATCGCCAGAAGCGGATTGATGCCGATCGTCGTTGTCACCGTCAATCCAAGAAAAGCGGCCAGCACGATCAGGTCGCCATGGGCGATGTTGACCAGCCGCATGACCCCGAAAATCAACGACAGGCCGGCGGCAAACAGCGCGTAGAGGCCGCCGAGCAGAATGCCTTGCACGATGGCGTTGACCCAGTCCATTACCCGATCCCGAAATAGGCTTTGCTGATGGCGTCGCGGGAGACCATGCCGGAACGGCCTTCCAGCGAGACCCGGCCCTCCTGCAGGCAGTAAACCCGATCCGAGACCTCCATCGCCCGGACGATGTCCTGCTCCACGACCATAGCGCTCATCCCGCTCCCGATGATGCCCGGCAAGGCCTCGTATATGGATTTGATGATGATCGGAGCGAGACCGAGGCTGATCTCGTCGAACAGAAGCAGGTCGGGATTGGCCATCAGCGCCCGACCGATGGCGACCATCTGCTGTTGCCCCCCCGACAGCGAGGTCGACGCTTGGTTGCGGCGCTCCTGCAGCACCGGGAAGAGCTTATACACGGAGGCCAGCGACCATGGTCCGGCGCGCCCCATCTGCCCGCCGATGACCAGGTTCTCCTCGACGGACAGGGAGCGGAAAAGCTGCCGCCCCTCTGGCACCATGGCAATGCCGCGCGCCGCGATCTGGTCGGCCCGCAAATGGCCGATCGGCACGCCGTTATGGCGGATCATCTCGGACGCGTTGTCGATCAGACCGGTCACGGAACGCATCAGCGTCGTCTTGCCGGCCCCGTTGGCACCGATCACGGCGACCACTTCTCCCTTCCGAACACGCATCGACACGCTGTAGAGGGCCTGGAAATCGCCATAGAAACTGTCGAGCCCGTCGATTTGGAGAATAGTGTCAGGCACCGGCTTCAATCCCCAGATAAATCTCCTGGACATCCCGGCTCGTCATGATCGTCTCCGGGTCGCCTTCGGCGATCATGCGGCCGAAATCGATCACGATCAGCCGGTCGACCACGGCCAGAAGCGCATGCACCACATGTTCGATCCAGATGATCGACACGCCGGAGGCGCGCACCGCGTTGATTGTCTCGATCAGGGAACGACATTCCTGTTCGGTGAGCCCGCCGGCGATTTCATCGAGCAGCAGCAGCGATGGTCGCGCGCCCAGCGCCCGGGCCAATTCCAGCCGTTTGCGTTCAAGCAGCGTCAGCCCGCCGGCTGGCACATTGGCCCGGTCGATCAGGCCCGTCTGCTCCAACACGTCGAGGCACAGGGCGTCGGCGTTGTGACCGGATTCGCCCGTGCCCTGTGTGGCCGCGACCAGCACGTTCTCGAAAACACTCATCGCGCCGAAGGGCTGGGGCACCTGAAACGACCGGGCGATGCCGGCGCGGCACCGCGCCGCGGCGGTCAGTCCCGTGATGCGCTCGCCCTTGAAAAAGATGTCGCCGGAGGCTGCCTGCACGGTGCCGGTAATCAGATTGAACATTGACGTCTTGCCAGCGCCGTTCGGACCAATGACGCCAAGCGCTTCTCCATCCCGCAGCGAGTAGCTGAGCGCATCGGCAACCACGATGGCGCCAAAAGATCGACTGAGATTTTTCAGTTCGAGAACGGGTGGCATTGGCTGTTCAGGCTTCCTGCGATGGCCCACGGAGCGGTCTTATCGGCGGACGACGGTTTCGTCGCCCGCCGGCTTGTTGACGGTGGCTCTACTGGAGCAGCAGGAGTTCTCCGCCGACCGGGATCTCCGGCGCCGTCGCATTGGCGGTGATCACGAGGTCGAAATTGCCTTCCCCGCCCTGCCATTGGCCGGCCACCAGGGGAGTCTTGGTGACGTTCTTGACAGGCCCGACGTTCCAATTGACCGGCCCCACGATCGTGTTCAGATCGGTGGTGCGGATGGAGTCGACAACCGCCATCGGGTCGTCCAGATCGGCGGCGCGGCGAATGACGTCGGCGGTGACCTCGAACAGGCCGTGTTTGAAGCCGATCGGTTGGGTCCAGGGACGGCTGGTCGCCTGGCTGTAGCCCTCAGCCAGTGCCCGCGCGCTTTCGCCCGTCAGGCTCGAGGAGAACGGATGGTTCGGCGACCACCAGATTTCCGAGGACAGTCCGTCGCCGCGAGCGCCGAGCGACTCGATCACCGACGGAAACAGCAACGCCTTGCCGATGGTCACGATTTTCGGATTGAAACCCTGTTGGGCGGCCTGCGACCAGAAATTGGCGAAATCGGGCGGGATCATATTGCCGGTCACGATCTCGCAGCCAGCATCCTTGAAGGCGGATATCTGAGCGGAGAAATCGTCGGTGAGCGGCTGATAGCGGCCGGGATCAACCAGAGTGTAGCCGGCCTCCTTCAGCGGCTTCGGAAAGCCCAGTTCCGGATGTCCCCATGCATTGCCGTCGGCGTCGTTGGGAAACAGGCCGCCCACCGTCTTTTTCACGCCGCTTGATCCCCAGAGATCGAGAAACGCCGCGATGACATCCTCGAGCCCCCAGAAGAAATGATAGGTGTATTCGAAACCGGTCGCAGGATTGCCGTTGCGGCCGAAGAAATAGGGTTGCCAGGGACAGTCGGTCGTGATGCACGGCACTTCGTTGACTTCGGCCTGATCGGCGACCGGATTGACGGTGTCGGGCGTCGACGCGGCGACGATGATGTCGACCTCATCACCCAGAATCAGATCGGCCGCCACTTCCGCCGCGCGGTTGGGGTTGGATTGCGAATCCTCGGATATGATCTCGACCGCATAGGCCTTGCCATTGTTTTCCAGGCCATTGGCGAAAACCGCACGAATGCCGGCCAGCACATAATCGTCGGCTTCGGCGAAACCGGCGAGCGGTCCGGTGCGGGGACTGACATGGCCGACCTTGATCACTGGACTCTGGGCATAGGCCCGGCTGTGCCGCAGGATGGCCGGTGCTGCGAGCAGCGCAGCACCCCCTTTTAAGATGCTGCGGCGCGTGATTCCCTGCGTTTTCATAATCATTGCTCTCCTCCCGTTTATGCCAACCGTTTCAAAGGCTTGGCGCATCAATTTAAAACGCCCTCGAGCTTGCTGAGATGATCGTTGACCCGCGTTCTGACGGCTCTCGCATCCGCGTCCGTCCAGTGGTGGAAGCCCTGCCCGCTCTTCATACCGAGCCGCCCGTCTTCGACGAGCTTCTCCAGATAGGGGGACGGTTCGGGGCTGCGCTCCAGGTCCGACAGGACGTGTCGATGAATTGCCAGTGTGAGATCCGTTCCAACCAGATCGGCATTGGCGAGCGGACCGAGCACCGCCAGCCGGCGACCGAAGCTGTTGTTGATCACCGTGTCGACCGCCGAGGCGTCGCAGACGCCGTGTTCCACCAGGCTGATCGCCTCGCGCCATAGAGCATGTTGCAGACGATTGCCGATGAAACCGGGCACATCCCTCTCGACACGAACCGGCGTCTTGCCGACCAGCCGCAGCAAGTCCGTCATCGCGTCCATGGCCTGCTCGTCGGTCCACTCGGTGCGGATAACCTCGACCAGCGGGATCATATATGGCGGATTCCACCAATGGGTCCCCAGCGCCCTCTCCCGAGTCTTCAGGTTAATGACGATCTGGGTGATCGGAATGACGGAAGTGTTTGACGCCAAAAGACATGTTGACGGCGCCGCCGCTTCAAGATCGGCAAAGATCCGCTGTTTCAAGGCAAGATTCTCAGGCGCCGCCTCGATCACCACGTCCGCCTCGGCGACGCTTTTTTCCAATGTGTCGGCCACCGCGATGCGCGCCAAAGCCGCCTCCTGCGCGGCTTCGTCGGCCCCCATTGCCTGAAGAGCGGTGGCGGCGCGGGCAAAAAGCGATTCGCGGCTCGCCGCGTCGGGATCGGTGACCGTGACACGGTGGCCAGCATGGGCAAAAACCACCGCGATGCCGTGTCCCATCAGACCTGCGCCGATGACGGTGATTGCGCGCCGGTTCTCCATCGCATCAGCCCGCCGTGTATCCGCCGTCGGTGTAGAGAACATGCCCGGTGTAGAAATCCGAAGCCGAAGAGGCAAGGAACAGCAGCGGTCCCACCAGATCCTCCGGCTCTCCAAGCCGGCCCTTCGGGACGCGGGTTAAGAACCCTTCCCGCACCGTGGAAGCATGGTCGGTATCATCGAACATCCACTCCGTCAGCGGGGAGCGAAAAACCGTCGGCGCGATCGCGTTCACCGTGATGCCGGTTGGACCCAATTCGCATCCGAGCGCCCGCGTGATACCGTCGACGGCGGCCTTAGAGGCGCAATAAGCCGTATAACCGTTTGGATGCCCAAGCCGGCCGCGCGCCGACGACATCAAGATGATTTTTCCGCCGTGGCCTTGCGCCTTCATCTGCGCCGTCGCGGCCCGCGCCAGCATCCAGCTATGGGTCACATTGGCTTCCATGATTTCGGCGAAATGCTCAGGCGGCATCTCTTCGATTTTCGCCACCTTGTTCAACCCGGAGGCAGCGAGAAGAATGTCGAGGCGGCCGAAGGCCTCCACGGCCGCATCCACTTTCGCCTGGCAGGCGCTCTCATTGTGCGGCCGTTGGTTGATTGTGACGACATCCGCGCCAAGCGCCTCGCAGTCCGCCTTGACCGACTGCAGTGCATCGCGGTTGCCGGCAGCCAGAACCAGACGGCAACCGGCACCGGCGAAGGTTTTGGCGGCAACCGAACCGAAGGCGCCGGAGGCGCCAGTAACCAGCGCAACTTTGTCGCGCAAATCAAACAGAGCATGGGGATTTTCGTAGAAGCTCATGATTTTCCTCCCGGTTCCGCACCCGGCGGATAGGGCATGACCACCACCATCGTCACCACATCATTGCCGTCGTTGCGAATTTCGCGTTCCTCGCCACCGGGAATGAAGACCGTATCCATCGGCCCGGCGGTCGCCGTCTCGCCGCCGGCGACGACGGTCAGTTCGCCGGCCAAGACAAGGTAGACCTTCTCGAGTGGCGAGGCATCGGGGCCCGCGCCGCCGCCGGGGAGAAAATGCGAACAGCCAACCCAGAACTGCGTCGGGCCATTATCGGAAAAGCCGGCCAGTCTGAGCGACGTGCAATCGTGATGATTGGGCGCGTGATACGGTTCGGCGTCGGCAAAACGCTTGATGTGCATCAGAACGCCTCTCCGGCCTCGATGCGGTATTGCTGGTTGCGATCGATCATTGCGACCAGTCGAATGATGCAGCCATCGCCCCGGTCCCAGTTCCATGGGAAGAAGGCAAAGGTACAGCGCTTGCCGGTGACCGCGTCGAGATCGCCACCGACATTCTCGATGCCGAGCACACCGTGTTTGAACAGCATATTGTGCACCGGTTCCCATTCCGGAAAATCGTCCGACCAGTCACGGCCACCGGACCATTCGCGATACTCTTCCTTCAAATGCGGCAACAGCGGACCGTTGCGCTGCGGGCCAATGGCCGTCGCCAGCGGATGGTCGTTGGCCTGTGTATCGTGGCCGACGACTTTCACCCCCTTGTCCAGCATCCATTGCGCTGCGGATGGGACGAGGCCCGGGCAATAAGGAAAATAATCGCCGTCCTCGTAGTGCTTGTGCCAGCCAGTGTTGATGATGAGCACATCGTCCTTGCGGATCGCGTGACCGCAGGCCTGTTCCAGATCGTCACCGGTGATCGGCTCCCATTTCTCCTTGGGCACCGCGACGACAAGGCCCGACCCGAAGAAATGCGGCAGCGGCACCTCGTCGATGAAGGGCGTGCCCTGCACCACATGGGCCGGCGCGTCGATATGGGTGGTCACATGCATTGTGGTGGTGAGCGTTTGCGACAGAACGCCCGACTTGGCCATGTAATGCATGCGCTCGATACGTACGTCGCGAAAATACGGCCAGTTCGGGCATTGAAACCCGTAACGGTGCGACAGGTTGTAAAACTCGATGCCCATGTCGTTGTTCAGGTTGTCCTGAAAATCAATACCGCGAATGGTCACCGTCATAGATCGTCCTCCCAATCAATCTGTATTACTATATGATACAGATGCACCATATTGCGGTCAATCTAAATTCGTGCGAAAACGTCAACCGGATGATATGAGGGCTCAGCGGGGCTGATTCCGATTGCCCTGCAACCACATGGGACAATGATCGGGACACTCATGAGCGTGGAAACCATCGAAAAAACATCATCAAATCAAGGCGTTCAGGTCATCTCGAGGGCGGCGGAGATTTTGCGCGCGCTGAAAAACCAACATCAGGGTCTCAGTCTCGGGCGAATAGCGGAACGGGTCGATCTGCCCCGCTCTACGGTACAGCGCATCGTAAACGCGCTTCAGGCCGAGCGCTTCGTCATGGCCTCTTCCGCCGAAGGCGGCTTTCGCCTCGGTCCCGAAATCCAGTCCCTGGCCGAAGCCGGTCGCATCAATATCGTCGATGTGATCCGCCCGCTGCTGGTGGCGCTGGCCAAGGAAACGGGCGAGACCGTCGACCTCGCTGTCTATCGACAGGATCATATGGTCTTTGTCGATCAGGTGGTCGGCACACATCGCCTGCGCGCTGTATCGGCGGTCGGCGAGGCTTTTCCACTTTCCAACACCGCCAATGGCAAGGCGACGCTCTCGCTGCTTGATGACGATGTCGCCGCCGCACTGATCGCACGCGAGCAAATGCAGGCGCCGGAGACGGCGCGTCCGCTGTCGGAGATCATCCGGGAAATCGAGCGCATACGGGTCGATCGCCTGGCTTTCGATCTGAACGAGCACACCGACGGCATCTCGGCGGTCGGCGCCGCCTTCCGCGATCCGGGCGGCCTGATCTACGCGATCTCGATCCCGGTGCCGTCACATCGTTTCGATCGCCAGAAGGAAGCGCTTTGCACGGCGCTGCTGACAACACTGGATGGGGTCGCCGCCGCGTTGTAGCGGCAAAAGTCCTTTCACCTTCCGGGCGCGATGCCCTATATGGCGTCCATGGCGCTCCCGATCGTGCATCATCCCCAATACAACGTGGAACTGTCGAGAAACCGACGCTTTCCCTCCGGCAAGTTTCGGCGACTTGCGGAGATTGTCGAAGCCGAACGGCTTGCCGGCCCCGGTGGCTTCCAGACGCCAGCGCCGGTCGCGCCGGACAATCTCGCCCGTGCCCATGAGCGCGCCTATGTCGATCAGGTCATGGCCTGTCGTGTGCCGGAACGAATTGAAAAGGAGATCGGTTTTCCGATCCATGACCGGCTGGTGTTCCGCGCCCGCTGTGCTGCAGGCGGCACGCTGCTTGCCGGTCACCTAGCGCTGAAACATGGTGTCGCCTGCAACACGGCGGGCGGCGGTCATCACGCGCGCCGGCGCCACGGCGCCGGCTTCTGCGTTTTCAACGATGTCGCAATCGCTGTCCTGGCGCTGCAGGCGGCCGACGCCATCGAACGCGCGTTGATCGTCGACTGCGATGTGCATCAGGGCGACGGCACGGCGGACGTGTTTGCCTCCGATCCGGCCGTCTTCACCTTCTCGATCCACGCTGAAAAGAATTATCCGGTCCGCAAGGTCGCCTCCGATCTCGACATCGGACTGCCGGACGCCACCGCGGACGAGGCGTATCTGGATACTCTGGCCGCCACGCTGCCTGCCGTCATCGACAGGCACCGCCCCGATATCCTGTTCTTCAATGCCGGCGTCGATCCGCATCGCGACGACGATCTCGGTCGGCTTGCCCTGTCGGATGCCGGTCTGCGCGAACGGGAGCGCCGGGTCATCGGCACGGCCCGCGATTGCGGTCTGCCCGTCGCCTGCGTCGTCAGCGGCGGCTATTCGAAGGACATCGAGACGCTGGCGCAACGCCATGCCGGCCTCTACCGTGTCGCAGCAGCGTTCACGTGAATGGTAAGCCGCATCGAGCGGAATATGTGCTCTCCACGACAACATATTATAAAAAAGCATCCTTAGGAGCCGGCCCGCCCCAGCAGGCTGTCGGCCGTCTGATTGAAGAGCACGGAATTGTTCTGCGCGGTATGCTGACCGCGGTTCTGCGCATCCTTGTGCAGGTCGACGGCGCGGCGCACGGCCGGCCGCTCCTTGATGCGCCCGCGCCACGTCGCAACATTTGGAAAATCGTCCAGCGACGCACTCAGCGGTCTGGCGATCAGCACCCACGGAAAGCTGATCATGTCGGCGATCGAATAATCGCCGAGGATGTAGTCCCGGCCCTCCAGCCGCCGCTCCAGGACGGCAAGATTGCGGTCATACTCGCCGCGATAGCGCTTCAGGCCATAGTCCTGGCCGTCCGGCGCATAGTTGCGGAAATGGCTGAGCTGGCCGGCCATCGGCCCCTGATTGGCCGCCTGCCAAAACAGCCATTCGAGCGTTTCCTTCTCCCCGCTGGCGCCCCCCGGCATGAAGCGGCCGGTCTTCTTTGCCAGATAGTGAAGGATCGCCCCGCTTTCGAAGACGGAAACCGGTCCGTCACGATCCCAATTGTCGGGCTCGGGGTCGACGATCGCCGGCATTTTGGCGTTGGGGCTGATCGCAAGGAACTGTGGACTGAACTGGACCCCTTCGGCCAGATTCATCAAATGCGTCCGGTAAGCCAGCCCGCACTCCTCCAGCATGATCGCCACCTTCCAGCCATTGGGCGTCGGCGCGTAGTAGAAATCGATCATTTTGCCTCGCTTTTGCCATCTCTCGGCCTGGGTGATCCCGCGGTAGCAAATCGGCGCGCCCGTGGCCATCCCCTCACGCCGGCGTGCCCGCCCGGATCGCACGTGGCGCCCGTCCGAACTCGGCGGCAAAGGCGCGGGTCATGGCGCTCGCGTCCGCATAACCGCATCGTATCGCGATCTCCGCGACCGGCAGCGCGGTCTCATCAACCAGCTTGCGCGCGGCCAGCAGACGGATGCGGCGATAGACGGCCCGTGGTGTCGCGCCCAGTTCGCGCCTGAAAAGCTGCTCCAGACCGCGCTGCGTTCGACCGACCCGCCGGGCGAGTGCGGCCATTGGCAACGGCTCTTCAAGATGTTGGCGCATCAGGGCGACCGCGCGCCGCACGGGATCGCTCTTCGACACGGACAAAGGGTCGGACGCACCGATCGCTGCGCCCTCATGCATGAACAGGAACGCGACGTCCAGACGCAGCGCCTCGCCATGATGGGCGGCAATCAGATCGCTCACCAGATCGAAGGCCGCCATGGCGCCGCCGCAGGTGATCCGGTTGCCATCGATGACAAAACGTTCGCGCGACACGGAAATATCGGGGAATCGTTCGGCAAAACCGTCCAATTCATGCCAGTGGATCGTGGCCCGCCGGTTGGATAACAGGCCCGCCTCGGCCAATAGCCAACTCCCGGTGTCGAGGCCGACCAGCGTTTCGTATCGTGCCACCGCGGCGCGCAGCGCTGCACCGCAGGCCGGCGTCGCCCATCGCCGAAACCCATAGCTCGGTAGCACGAACAAATAATCGCCGGGCGCGCCGTCGCGTAGCGCCGCGTTGGGCTCAACGAAAAGCCCGCTCGACGAACTGACAGGACCGCCGTCAAGTGTCAGGTAGCGCCAGCGATAGAGCGGTCCCGGCGCCAGCTCATTGGCAGCGCGCAACGGTTCAACCGTATTGGCGAGGCAATGGTTGGAAAACCGGTCGAACAGCAGAATGTCGACCCGGCGGTTCCGGGCATACGGTTTGATCCAATCCGGCATGAAATGAGACTAATTCTGCATGATGGCGCGATGCAAGAGGCATAGGCTCTCTCAAACGGGAGGAGCGATGCCAATGCCGCTGGACATCAACAAAGAGGTCTTTATCACCTGCGCCGTAACCGGTTCTGGCAGCACCCAGGATCGAAGTCCGCATGTTCCCCGCAGCCCGCGACAAATCGCCGACAGCGCCGTCGCGGCGGCGCGCGCCGGGGCGGCCATCGTCCATTGCCATGTGCGCGATCCCGAGACCGGCGCTCCGGCGCGCGACCCGATGCTCTATCGCGAAGTGACCGAGCGTATTCGCGATGCCGACATCGACATGGTTCTCAATCTCACCGCCGGCATGGGCGGCGATCTGGTCTTCGGCAAGCCCTCCGCGCCGCTGCCGCTGCAGCCCGGAACGGATATGGCCAGTGCCGAGGAAAGGCTTGAGCACATTGCCGACTGCCTGCCGGAGATCTGTACGCTGGATTGCGGCACCATGAACTTCGCCGAGGCCGACTACGTGATGACCAACACGCCGGGCATGCTGCGCGCTTTGGGCGCCCGCATGACCGCACTGGGCGTCAAGCCGGAGATCGAGGCGTTCGACACCGGCCATCTTTGGTTTGCCAAGCAGCTGGTATCGGAGGGCACGCTAGAAAACCCGGCCCTGGTTCAGCTCTGCATGGGCGTGCCCTGGGGCGCGCCGGACGATCTCAACACCTTCATGGCGATGGTCAACAATGTGCCGCCCGACTGGCACTGGTCGGCCTTCTCCCTCGGGCGCAACGAGATGCCCTATGTGGCAGCGGCGGTGCTCGCCGGCGGCAATGTCCGCGTCGGGCTGGAAGACAATCTGTGGCTGGCCAAAGGCGAGCTTGCCACCAACGAAGCGCTTGTGACCCGCGCCGTCACCATCGTTGAGGCGCTGGGCGCCCGCATCATCCGCCCCGATGCGGTGCGCGACAAGCTTGGTTTGCAGAAACAGGCACCGCGATGAGCGGCACGGCGGCGATCATCGGCGGCGGCGTCATCGGCGGCGGCTGGGCGGCGCGGTTCCTGCTGAAAGGCTGGGATGTCCGCCTGTTCGACCCTGCACCGGATGCCGGGCGCCGGATCGGCGAGATCATAGACAATGCGCGCCATGCGCTGCCGCAGCTCTATGACGTGCCTCTGCCGGCGCCGGGTTCGCTGATCTTCTGCGACAGCATCGAAGAGACCGTGACCAGGGTGGATTGGGTCCAGGAATCGGTTCCCGAACGGCTCGACGTGAAACACGCCACCTATCGCGCCATTCAGGCGCGGGCGCCGGCCGGAACACTGATCGGCTCCTCCACATCCGGCTTCAAGCCCTCCCAACTCCAGGAGGGCGCGCTCAGGCCAGCCGACATCATGGTCGCCCATCCCTTCAATCCGGTCTATCTGCTGCCATTGGTCGAACTGGTGCCCTCGGCCCGCAATGCCGAGGCCGATATCCAGCGGGCCAAGGAGTTTCTCATCGACATCGGCATGGTGCCGCTGCGTGTCCGCAAGGAAATCGACGCCCATATCGCGGACCGGCTGATGGAGGCGGTCTGGCGCGAAGCCTTGTGGCTTGTCCGCGACGACGTCGCGACGACCGAAGAGATCGACGAAGCCATCCGTCTCGGCTTCGGGCTGCGATGGGCGCAGATGGGACTGTTCGAGACCTATCGGGTCGCCGGCGGCGAAGCCGGCATGAAACACTTCATCGCCCAGTTCGGGCCGTGCCTGGAGTGGCCATGGAGCCGCCTCACCGACGTACCGGAACTGACCGATTCACTGGTCGAAAAGATCACCGAGCAATCCGACGCCCATTCCGGCAACGCCTCTATCCGCGAATTGGAGCGCCGGCGCGACGACAATCTCGTCGGTCTGCTGCGCGCGCTGAAGGACCGGGACAGCGGCGCCGGCGCTCACATCAACGCTCATCAGGAAAGACTGGCGGCACCGTTACTTGACGCTAAAGAAAGCGATGGCCTGCTGCGTCTCATGGAGGTCCAGGTGCTGCCGTCCTGGATCGATTACAACGGTCATATGACGGAGTTCCGTTACCTTCAGGTCTTCGCCGATACGTCGGACGCGCTTCTGCGGCTGATCGGTCTTGATGGCGACTACGTCGCCGGCGGCCACAGCTACTACACGGTCGAATCCCACATCATGCATCGCGACGAGAGCAGACTGGCCGAGCGGCTTTTTACGACCACGCAGATTCTGTCGGCCGACGACAAGCGGCTGCATGTCTTTCACAGCCTTCACGGCACGGCCGACAATCGGGTGGTGGCCACGGCAGAGCACTTGATGCTGCATGTCGACGCCCGGTCGGGCAAGGCCTGTGCGGCGCTGCCGGAAATCCGCGAAAGGCTTGATCCGCTTGCCAGAGCCCATGCGCAGCGTGCCTGGCCCGACGCCGCCGGACGCCATGTCGGCCAGAGGAGGACAGGATGAATTTCGGCTTGTCCGACGAGCAGGAAATGATCGTCAACACCGTCCGCAGCTTCGTCGAAAAGGAGATCTATCCGCACGAAGAGATGGTCGAACGCACTGGCACGGTGCCGGAGAAGCTTGCCGAGACCATCAAGCGGAAAACCATCGATCTCGGTTTCTATGCCTGCAACTTCCCTGAAAGCGTCGGCGGCGCAGGCCTGTCGCATCTCGATTTCGCCCTGGTCGAGCGCGAGCTTGGCCGCGGCAGCATGGCGCTCACCCATTTCTTCGGCCGGCCGCAGAACATCCTGATGGCCTGCCGCGACGATCAGGTCGAGCGCTATCTCCTGCCGGCGGTGCGGGGCGACAGGATGGACGCCTTGGCGATGACGGAGCCCGATGCCGGCTCCGACATTCGAGGCATGAAGTGTTCGGCGGTTCCGGACGGGCCGGACTGGGTGGTCAACGGCACCAAACATTTCATTTCAGGTGCGGAACACGCCGATTTCGTCATCGTCTTCGTCGCCACCGGCGACGAGGAGACCGCGAAGGGCCCGAAAAAGCGCATCACCGCCTTCCTCGTTGACCGCGGCACGCCCGGCTTCTCGATCCGCGAGGGTTATCAGTCGGTGTCGCATCGCGGCTATCGCAACATGGTGCTCGATTTCGACAATTGCCGGCTGCCGCAATCGCAGGTTTTGGGCGCGGTTCACGGCGGCTTCGCGGTGATGAATGAATGGCTCTATGCGACCCGCCTCACCGTCGCTGCGATGGCGGTCGGCCGCGCCCGGCGTGCCTTCGATCTGGCGCTCGACTACGCCGCCGAACGCAAACAATTCGGCCAGCCGATCGGCCGCTTCCAGGGCATCGCCTTCCCACTCGCCGACCTGATCACCGAGATCGACGCCGCCGACTGGTTGACGCTTGCGGCCGCCTGGCGGCTCGATCAGGGCCTGCCGGCAAACCGGGAGATCGCCAGCGCCAAGCTGTATGCGACGGAGATGCTCGCCCGCGTCACCGACACGGCGATCCAGGTTTTCGGCGGCATGGGGCTGATGAGCGACCTTCCCCTGGAGCGGTTTTGGCGCGATGCGCGGGTCGAGCGTATCTGGGACGGCACGTCCGAAATCCAGCGTCACATCATCGGCCGCGAATTGCTGCGGCCGCGGGGAGCCTGAGGCACAATGACCGACCGGCTCGAACGGCTCCTGCGGCCGCGCTCAATTGCCGTCATCGGCGGCGGCGCCTGGTGCGATGCCGTCGTCGCGCAGAACGAGCAGCTCGGATACGATGGCGACATCTGGTCGGTTCATCCGACGCGCGAAAAGGTCGGCGGCAAGCCGGCGTTCGCAACCATTGAACAGCTCCCGAGTGCGCCCGATGCCGCCTTTGTCGGCATCAACCGCCATGCGACCATCGAGGCCGTGGGCGCGCTGCGCAACGCAGGCGCCGGCGGCGCCGTTTGCTTCGCCAGCGGCTTCCGCGAGACGGCTGACGGCACGGGCTTGCAGGCCAGGCTGCTGGAGGCCGCCGGCGCCATGACCGTGCTCGGCCCCAATTGCTACGGTTTCGTCAATTATCTCGACCGGGCGCTCCTGTGGCCGGACCAGCATGGCGGAGCGCCTGTCGACGGCGGTGTGGCCATCGTCGCGCAATCCTCCAATATTGCGATCAATGTCACCATGCAGCGGCGCGGCCTGCCGCTCGCCTATGTGGTGACGATCGGCAACCAAGCGCAAACCGGCTTGGCGGAGGCCGGCGCCACCCTTCTGTGCGACGAGCGCGTGACGGCGCTGGGTCTGCATATCGAGGGCATTGACGATCCGCGCGCCTTCGAGCGTTTGGCGCGCACCGCCCATGAAGTCGGTAAACCAGTCGCCGTGCTCAAGGTCGGCCGCACTGAGGCCGGCCGCGCTGCAGCCCATACCCATACCGCCGCACTTACCGGTACGGACGCGGGCGCGCGCGCGCTGTTTCGCCGACTCTCCTTTGCTCAGCTCGACACCCTGCCGCAATGGCTGGAGACGCTGAAGCTACTGCACGTGACGGGTCCGCTCGATGGCGACGGCATCGCCTCCATGAGCTGCTCGGGCGGCGAAGCCGGATTGATCGCCGACACCGCGCAGCGCTTCGGGCTCTCCTTCCCGGCGCTGTCTGCGACCCGCCGAAGGCATCTCGACGAACTGTTGGGACCACTGGTGTCGCCGACCAATCCGCTCGACTACCACACGCGGATCTGGCGTGACGGCGCAGCGCTGACGGACACCTTCGCCACCATGATGGCACCGTCGCTCGCGCTGACGATGGCGGTTGTCGATTTTCCGCGCACCGACCGCTGCGATGCGACCGACTGGGAAACGGTGATCGATGCCTCCGTGGCAGCGAAAGCCCGCGCGGGCGGTCGTCTCGCAGTCGTGTCCTCCCTGCCGGAGAACCTGCCCGAAACCGTCTGTGAACGGTTGATCGCGAGCGACATCGCGCCGCTCTGCGGTCTGGACGAGGCCTGCGCCGCGACCGCCGCGGCGATGCAGGCCGGCAGCTACCGGGCAAGCGATCCGATAGCGCTCGGCAGGCGGGCCCGGTTTTCGGTCACGCTCAGCGAAGCGGAGGCCAAAGCCGCGCTCGCGGACCACGGCCTGACTGTGCCCCGCTTCGCCCGCGCCGACGGTGCTCAGGCCGCCGCGGAGGCTGCCGGCGAGATCGGCTTTCCGGTGGCGCTCAAGGGCGAGGGTTTTCCCCATAAGAGCGAGAACGGCGCCGTCCGGTTGAACCTGGCCTCGCAAGCCACGGTGCGCGACGCCGCGGCGGCGATGCCGACGCGCCATTTCCTGGTCGAAGAAATGATCGTGGACAGTGTCGCGGAACTGTTGGTCGGTGTCGTGCATGATGAGGCGCATGGCTTCGTGTTGACCCTTGCCTCCGGCGGCGTTTTCAGCGAGTTGGTCGAGGACCGGCAATCGCTGCTGGTTCCGGCCGATCGCGCGATGATCGAACACGCCTTGGGCAACCTTCGGCTGGCGGCAATGCTCGATGGTTATCGCGGCCGGCCGAAACCTGACCGCGCGGCGATCATCGAGGCGATCCTCGCTCTGCAAGACTATGTCCTGCACCATACCGACAGCGTTCAGGCGGTGGAAATCAATCCGCTTTTGTGCGCTCCGTCGCGCGCCGTGGCGGCCGACGCGTTGATCATTAGAAAGGCGGATCATGACTGAGACAGCGATCAAGAGACGGCGTGAGGGCGGCGTTCTGGAGGTCACGCTCGACCGGCCCAAAGCCAATGCTATCGATCTGGCCACCAGTCGTATTATGGGCGATGTCTTTGCCGAATTCCGGGACGATCCGGATCTGCGCGTCGCCATTTTGACCGGTGCGGGTGGAAAATTCTTTTGTCCCGGATGGGATCTCAAGGCGGCCGCCGAAGGCGACGCGGTGGATGGCGACTACGGCGTCGGCGGTTTTGGCGGATTGCAGGAACTGCCCGATCTCAACAAGCCGGTGATCGCCGCCGTCAACGGCATCTGCTGCGGCGGCGGCCTGGAACTGGCGCTGTCCTGCGACGTGATCCTCGCCGCCGACCACGCCAGCTTCGCGCTGCCCGAAATCCGCTCCGGCACCGTGGCCGATGCCGCCTCGATCAAACTGCCGAAGCGCATTCCCTATCACATTGCGATGGAAATGCTGTTGACCGGCCGCTGGCTCGAGGCAGAGGAGGCGCATCGCTGGGGGCTGATCAATCACATCTATCCCGGCGACCGGCTGATGACGGAGGCCTGGTCGCTGGCCCGGCTGCTGGAAAGCGGGCCGCCGCTGGTCTTTGCCGCTATCAAAGAGGTGGTGCGCGAAGCCGAAGCGATGAAGTTCCAGGACGCGCTGAACCGGATCACCGGCCGCTCCTTCGCGACGGTGGACCGGCTTTACGGATCGGAAGACATGCTGGAAGGGTTCCGGGCTTTCGCCGAAAAGCGCGACCCGATCTGGAAAGGCAAATAGTCGAAACGCTTCGACGTCGTTGCTGCCGGTGGCCGGCGGCGCCCTTTTCTGGGCCATCGGCCAGATCATGGTCCGCAGGCTGGGAAAGCATTGACGGATTGACGGTCACCGCCTGGGTCGCCGTCCTCGCCACGCCGCAGCTTTTGGTGATGTCGCTGCTGTTCGAAAGCGATCACTGGCATGCGATACGGAGCGCCGATAGGACGGTCTGGTTGGCCATAATCTATATGGGACCGATCATGACCGCGCTGGGTTACGGTATGTGGTACGCGCTGATCCGCAAACACCCGGTCAGCCTTGTCGCGCCCTTCCTGCTGGCGCTGCCGGTCTTTTCCATTTTGGGCGGCGTGATCTTTCTCGTCGAGAGATTGACGATGCAGATCGCCGCCGGTGGTGTCGTCGTCACTCTCGGCATGGCCTTCATCCTGGTCGAGCGGCGACCGAAACCCGTGCCCGCCGAAGAAGCGTGAACCGAACCGGCTGCGCCTGCGTAAGTCTGTCAGATGCGTCGATCAGGACAGGATTCATGGTTCACGTCTCGGTCACCGGTCTCCGGTTGAAGGCCGCCCACCACATGCCGCGTTTCTACTGGCATGCCATCCGCTCGTTCCGGCAGGCACAGTCGGCAGATGGTGTGCTGCTTGCCGAGACCAGGACGATCAACGGCATCCATCACACGCTGACCGTTTGGCAGGACCGCGACTATATGCGTGCCTATCTGGCCGCGGGTGCCCATAAAGAGGCGATGAAAATCTTCCGCCGCATCGCCACTGGCAGCGTCTGGGGGTACGAAAGCGATGGTATTCCCGATTGGGAATCGGCGCTCGATCAGTGGCGGCGACACGGAAGGACCGTCTAAGCGGCAGCGCTTAGCTGTTCCGAAAGCGGCCCGCTGAGCTTCTGCAGAATCAGGATGCGCATGACGTGGCTCACCGGCAGACCGCAGGCCATGACTCGCGCCTGCCCGCGTAGCGCGTTGAGGTCGATCCGGTCGAAATCGTCGAACAGCGCTGTGCCGCGTTCGATCAGGTCCGGCCGGTGGATTAGCAGTTCCGACACGGCCTGCAGGGTTTCCCCGTAAAGCGCCGTCGCGTTGTCCTCGGTTTCGACGATCAGCCGCAGCACGAGCGCGAGATGCGCGGCGCCGTGGCGGCGGCCTATGCGGCGCAGCGTTGCCGGCGAATAGCACTCGCCGGCGCCGCGTGCGGTGCGATAGCAACGCGCTCCGTCACGCAGCCTGACACCGCATTGACGGGCAATGCGGTGAACGTCGCATCGGTGACGCGCCCGGCCGGCGTCGCCACGCGCCGTGCCGGCTATCTTCCCCTGTTCTCGATCACCACCGATGGTTCGATCCACGTCTAGCCTCTCCTCGAATGCCCGCCTGTTTCGGCCGTGCCGCTGGGTTCGATGTCCTAACGTCCGCACGCGGCGCTTTCGATCGGGACGTCGGGCAGCAGGCCGAGTTTCTCTGCCGCCGCCCGGCGGCTGAGCCCGCTGATCAACAGCTGCGTGTAAGCCGGCTCCAATTGCGGCGGCACGTCGAACCCGCGCCGCGCCCTTTTGTAGGCCTTCAAATGGCCGTTGCGAACGGGCGCCCGCCGCGTCTCATTCGGCAGTGCCGGCGCGCCGTCGGCGCTCTGGCCTTTGCGAACGCGGTTGCGGCTGGCCAGCTTGCGTATGTAGTTTTCCTGCACGCCGAAACGCTCCGCCAGACTGCGCGTTTCGACACCCTTGGCGTAAAGCTCGAGCAGTTGCGCCTGCGCCTCGCGGGAAACGGCAAGGCGGCGGTCGACATGACCTCGCGCCGCCGCCAGGTCTATGACGACAGGGGTTGCGCCTTGATCGGGTCGGGACATGGGTGTTCCTGCTACGGGTGGGATCGGGAGAGAAAGGATGGACACGCTAATCCGCGGGCGGATTGCCCGCATCGACCGATACGTCACCGTCTAGGAGAGAAATCCGTGGCACCGAGACACTCTTGTAGCCCCAGGAATCGCCAATCCCGCTGGATTTTGGATCGCCGAAATCAACGACCTCGCGGCAGACACGTTCGATCCCGAGTTCCGCGGCGAGCGGTCGGCGGCGGCTTTGCGTTTCGCACTCTTCATGCTCGTTTGTTCCTGTTTTGTTCTCATCGCAAAAAGGCAAGATAACCGCAGATGGGAAAGAAGCCAATCCACCGCCGGACGTCTCGCCGTCTTCGGTATTGCCGGTATTGTTACCGGAAGCGGGAGAACGGTTCGGCATAGCGAGACCCTTTGTTTTCGGGGAAAATCGGACGGTTTGCAAAGTATGTCATATTGGTATAAACAGTCAAGATGAAGGATACCGCTTTTGCTTCGAAAAATGCCAATATGGAATACGCCTTTTGAGAGGCCGAATCACGGAAACACCCATGAGCATGATCCGATCGCTGCGTGAAGCCCGTGGACTCACCCAGGCCCAGTTGGCCGAACGGGCGGCCACATCGCAACCGCAGATCCGCCGTCTGGAAGCCGGCGAACGACAACTGACAAAGGATTGGGCGCAGCGTCTGGCTCCGCATTTGGGCGTCACTGCGTCGCGGTTAATGTTCGGCGACGAGAGCCCATCCGATAAACCGGTTGCAAATGACATACTTGTTCAATCAAATGAGACGATCGGCGGCGCACCGGCCAATGCAAGGCTTGGCGACGTCCTGCCGGATCCAACTGAAAAGATACCAGTCTATGGCCAGGCCGTGGGCGGGGTCGATGGTGAGTTCGCAATGAACGGCAACAGGCTTGAAGACGTGTTTGCGCCGCCGAGCCTGTCTTCGGTGACCGGCGCCTATGCCGTCTATGTTGCCGGCGAGTCGATGGAACCGCGCTACTTCGATGGCGAGATCGTTTTCGTCAACCCGCTGAAACGGGTGCGCCGTGGCGATTTCGTCGTCGCGCAGATCCAGGCGGACGAACACGGTCCGATCCTTGCCTATGTGAAACGCTTTGCGCGCTGGAATGCCGAAGTTCTGGTGCTGGAGCAATACAATCCGGAAAAGGAGTTGGTGTTCGCGGCCACCCAGGTTGTCTCGGTCCACCTCGTTGTCATGGGCGGTGCCGTTTAGGACCGCTGTGATTTGAGCGTCGCGATATAGGTCCGGTTGAAGCGCACATAGCCGTCCTCGGTGATCTGCAGTTCTCCCCGTGTCAATCGGTGCAGATCCGGAAGCCGATGGAACGGCACCGTCGGAAAAACATGGTGCTCGGCGTGATAGGGCATGTTCCAGGCCAGTCGCCTTACCAGACGATTGGTGAAGGTCGTCCGGCTGTTTTCAAACATATTGGCGACGAAGGGACAGCGGCCATGTTCGGCCAGCAGATAGAGCCGCAGAAAAGGCTGGCCCAAAAGCAGCGGCAACAGCCAGACATAAACCAATTGAGCACTGCCGACGGCAACCGAAATGACCAGCAGACCGGCATAGCCGGCAAGCATCAGCCGCGCCTCCCGGGTGATCTTCGGGCGCGCGGATGCAGGTACGAAACCGTCCGAGCAGCGGCCGGCCGCGTTGCGCATCAAAGTCGTCCATTGGCTCCACCAGATCGGAAGGCCGGAAACGTGCCACACGTAACGGCCACGGCTTTCCGGTTTCGGCACCGCCAACTCGGGATCCCTCTCAGGGTCTTGCGTGTACCGGTGGTGGGCGAAATGGAAGTAACGGAACCAGGCGGCCGGCAGGAACAGTACAAAGCCGTTGACGCGCGCAACCGTCTCGTTGATCCAGCCTGTCCTGAAGGCCGTCCGGTGGATCGACTCGTGCATGGCCGTGAACAGAAAAACCAGCAGAATGCCCTGTGGCACCATCAGCAGCGGCCACAGCGGTACGCGCACGGCGATGAGACCGCCGAGACACACAATCGCGCCCCAATGAACCGACAGTGCGATAAGGCCGCGGCGGTCGGACGTTTCAGTCAGACTGCGGCGTAGTGCGGCCGGCAGGGACGCGACGAAGTTGCGATGATCCATCGGTTAGCCGTCCCCGCCCGTCATGGACTGCGTCGTCCTTCGAGCAGATCGGTCTGCGCCCTCAGTGCCCGCGTCATATGCTCGTAAAACGCCTTGACGCGCGCGGCGCCGCGCACATCGGCATGTGTCAGAATCCACAGAGCGCTCTCCATGGTGGAAACCGGCGCGCCGATGCGTAGCAGACGGTCGGACTGATCGCCCAGGCAGCAGGGTAAAACGGCAAGGCCCGCGCCGGCGATCGCGCAATCGCGGAGCGCTACGAAACTGTCTGTCCTGATGCTGATCGACTCCGGGGCCACATTCTCGCTGAGCCACGCTCCGACCGGTGATCCGGCCAACGCATCGCCGATGCCGATCCAGTGGTGACCGCTGAAATCGGCGACCCGCGGCCTTTCCGGCAAGTCCGCCGCCACTTCCGGCCGCCCGTAAACGGCGAAAGCAAGGCCTGACACCCGCTGGCCCACCAAAGCATCCGGTGGCTTGCGCGACGCCCGGATGGCCACGTCTGCGTCCTGGCGCGTCAGGTTGAGACGTGTATTGGTCACCGAGACGTCGATCAGGATCCGCGGGTGCATCGTGTTGAAGGCCGCGAGATGCGGTGCCAGCACCGCGTTCAGCAAGGTGTCGGTTGTCGTCACGGTCAACCGTCCTTCGAGCCGTAGGTCCCGCCCCAGAATGTCGCGGTTGATGCGCGCAACGCTCTGTTCAATCTGGCGCGCCGCCTCGACCACGGCGGCGCACTCCACCGTCGGGGTGTAACCGGTCTGGCGCCGCTCGAATAGACGGACGCCGTTTTCCTCCTCGAATTTTCCGATTTTGCGCAGCACGGTGCTGGCGTTGACGCCGAGGCGCTCCGCTGCGGAGACCGCCGACCCGCTGTCGGCGACCGCAACGACAAACCGAAAGATATCCCAGTCTATGTTTTGCATGGATGCAGATTGAATATGCAAATATCGGTATTGTCGAGCTTTTTTGCATTTTATAATGTTTCCAATATACATTGTGCCGCGTCGCAACCCACTTTAAGGTCTTGACGGGTTCGCCATCGTGCGATGCGAACCGGCCTTGGCGTATCTCGTTTTGAGTGTTTTGACCGATAAGAACGGATCTTTCAGCCCGCATTCCCCAGATGAACGGCGCTTCAGACCAATAGCCACACATGATAGTATGGGCAAATCAATAGCTTAACCATGATGGATCTGTGATTTGGCGGTGAACGCAAAGGGTGAAGCG
>Ga0056108_1000174_pt1 | contig 24327 bp, 25 predicted proteins | sample WorMetG1BERMUDA1_FD_83875 | JGI IMG/M metagenome (GOLD analysis project Ga0056108, IMG submission 83875) | Marine gutless worms symbiont microbial communities from Max Planck institute for Marine Microbiology, Germany - Inanidrilus... ... | reverse complement strand
CGCTTCACCCTTTGCGTTCACCGCCAAATCACAGATCCATCATGGTTAAGCTATTGATTTGCCCATACTATCATGTGTGGCTATTGGTCTGAAGCGCCGTTCATCTGGGGAATGCGGGTTCATATTCTTTTTCATGAATTGGATGCCGGAATTTCTGCGCAAATCCTATGATCTCGATCTGTCGCAAGTCGGTTACTTTGCCTTTCTGCCATGGGCGGTGGCTGCTGTTTCGCTCCTATTCTTCGGGTGGTGGTCGGACAGAATTCTTCGCCGGACGAAGAGCCTTCGCAAGGCGCGAAGCTATCAAATTGCCGGAACACAGCTCTTTGCCGCAATCTCCATTTTGCCTGCATCGATGATCGACAATCTCTATGTTGCCATGGCGTCGATAACGCTCGCAGTCGGTGCGGCTCTGGCCGCAAATGCAGCCTATTATGCAGTCGTGACCGACCTTCTGCCCAGAGTTGCCGGTACGGCGATGGGAATAATGACGGTCTGGTTCGCGGCGGCCGGATTTCTTGCGCCGGTCATCACGGGATATGCGCTGGATCTGACAGGATCCTTTGCTCCGGCTTTCTGGCTGCTAACCGTCCTTGCAGCCATCTCAGTTGCGGGCATCCTCCTTTTTCACCATCCGGACAGGTACAGGGAAACCGTAGCGTAAGCGGTCACATATCCCGGCAGGTGACCGGTGCGGGACCGGCAGTCCCGTGCCGGCGCTATGGAAACCGGGCCTCCTAATCGACGCTTCAGTTCCATAATCTATCTTATGCGATAACTGGGCAGTGAAACGCAGGACTGGCCGCAACGCCCAGGCTGGCGATCATCGATTGACCTGCTGCACACTGACAACGGGACCAAGATTGACCTCACCCAAATGCCGCCGGAAGGAGTTGCTCGATGTAGAGCTGCGTGGGCGCGGCTCAGCGGACATCACACTTGTGTTGTGCTGTGCACACTAACCCTGCCAACCCCAGCAACATCCGTATGACGGCGGATCGTGTTGGATTGATCGATTGGGACGAGGCGCATGTTGACGTCCCCGATCTCGACTTGGTGCTGCCTCACAACGCCGGCGATCTCGTCGGCGTTACCCGTGACATTGCGGAGCAAGCGTCGGCCGCCTGGGAAGCCACTGTCTGCTGGGGCGACGATTACGCAGCCAAGCGGCTTGCCCAAGTTCAAGGGGACTGAGCAGAACTTTGCTGCCGGACAAAGTTGATAATTGAAGGCTTCCACCCGAGCGCCCTCACCTCTCTTACAACCCGGCCCAGCCGGTCGGACGGTGCTTCTTTCCGGCAATGCTGACAACAACATTGTCGAGATACCAAATATCATTTCGGCTCGGCTGTTTCCAATGAAGCCGGCGAGCAAGGCGCGAGCCATACTCCAGGCTCCATGTGGTCGATGTCGAATTGAAAGGGAAACGGATTCGCGTCAATTGTGGTCATGTGCTCATGCTCCTTGATGCTTTCGCGGTCAATCAGGCCACAAAACCAAGTGGCGCGGACACCAAAGACGGTACCAGTCCTTTAGATATGTCAGCGTTCCACAAGGTTGCATGGAGCCGGTTCGGGTTTACAAACTGCAAAAGAAAGGTCCAGAACTTATGAGGAAAACGCAAGGATCAGTCGCTACACAGAAATCTCAATTTTCATAGTTCAGACATATCATTGGTTTTATTCGGGTTTCCGTCAAATGCTGTTGAACCAATTACTTAATTTCAAAACCTCACGTGAAGAACCAATCGGGTCCACGTACTTTGATAGCGCGTCAGGATTTTGCACGCTTCTCATTGCACTTCCTGGCGTTACGCCAAAACGCTTTCGAAAGAGCCTATTAAAGTGAGCCGGATCATTGAAGCCGATCCGGCCAGCAATCTCCTTCACGCGCCCCTGGGACGGGGCGGCAGTTATCAGCTGATGCAACGCCCGATCGAGACGACGATTGTTTATGTAGGTCGCAACGCCACCAACATCCGCGAAGGCGCGATAAATAGACGAGCGTGACACTCCGAAAGCGCTCGACAAATGGTCAACACCCAGGTCAGAGAGGGACAGATTCCTATCAAGATACGAACGCATGGCTGCGCGCAGCTCAGCACGAGAAACCTGCGCCTCGGTGAATTCTCCTCGCTCTTGCGGAACCATAATACCGCGCACCAGACCACAGAAACCACTTGCCAAAGCTGTAGCCTCTTCCTGATAGATTTCCGATAGCCGGCGCTCAATCGCAAAAAAAGCGCCAATCAGGAAACGGCCAATGGACGAGTTGCCGCTGAGCATCATATGCGCCCGGTGAATTCCAGGATCGTAACCGATGGCTTCATGGGGGATGACTACACCCGCGACAATTGAGTTCTCAGCCACCGATTGGAACGGACGGGAATAGTCGTAGATATGGACTTGCCCGGGCTCAATCTTCCACGGCTGGTCTCCCAGAACACCAACCGCACCACCCGTCCGGTATATTTGCAGTGAAAGATAATTGGAATCCTGCGTATGTTTGGCGTGATGCCCGAAAGCCTGCTTCGAAAATGCAACTTCGGAGAAGATCAGATTGTCTAAAAGCCAACCATCAATGCGTTCCTGCACGCAGTCATCGCCCGATAAAGGCTCCACATCGTAGACACAGCGAACCGTTTCCCGCCATGCGTCAAAGTAATGCTTGCGCCCCAGTGAATCTGCATCAAGCTGAAAGGTGGGAATTCGTTTTTCATCATCCATGGCGCCGGAAACCCATTCATCTCACAAATTTGGCTTCGAATCCGCACGTTTGCGACAGTTTTTTTCTACCGCTTTGTTAGTAAACATCAAATCTGCGATTAAACACCCTCTTTGCGCAGTTGGCCGTAGAGCCGGTTATTGTGCAGGCAAGTTGGATCTGAGCCGGTCTCAGCGCGAGCGTGGCAATCACCAGGAACCCACAAATCTCATGCCCATCGGTCACCGTAACATGGTCGTCGTTCACCGTAACATGGTCGTCGTTCACCGTAACATGGTCGATGTTCACCTTAACATGGTCGATGTTCACCGTAACATGATCGACGCAAATCTTGGTAAATCCAATGGTACAACTGAACTATAAAAATTGAGATTTCCGTGTAGTGATTTTTCCTTGCATTTTTCTTATAATTTTTCGATCTTTCTTTTGAAGTTTGTAAGAACGAACCGCGCTCCACATAATCTGGTCGAACGCTGGCATACATAGGGAACCGATACCGCCTTTGGTGTCGGACGGATCGGCGTTTTTGTGCGGCCCGGGAAATACTAGACGACCAGCAGTTGCCAGCATCCAATATTGAGGGGGCAATTGAAATGGATAGAGTAACACGTCGAGAACTTCTCGGCGGTTCGCTCGCGGCAGTAGCCGGCGTCGCGGGAACCGTGTCGTCCGCCAACGCAGAAGGGGATGCGGCTTCCCTCGGCGGCGACGATTGGATCGAGCTCGAATGCGCTATGAAGGAAATGGTCCTTGACGGCAATCGAGTGAGGCTCAGAGCGTATAACGATCAGATCCCCGGCCCGACGATCACGGTTACGCCGGGGTCGACACTGCGAATCCGAATGAAGAACGCGTTGCCGCCATACGATTCTTCCGCCTGGAACGGTGACCACAACGTACCACACGGCCTTGACCACACCTCCCTTCATCTTCACGGCATGGATGTGGTTCCGCACCTGTTCGTTCCGGTGGGCACCTCCGATCCGCTGGCGCCAATGATCAAAATCCCGCCCGGCGAACATCTCGATTATGTCTTTGAGATACCGGAAAATCATCCTCCGGGGCTTAACTGGTATCACCCTCACAAGCATGGTGCGACGGCGGTCCAGGCGGCGAGCGGAATGGCGGGGCCACTCATCGTCAAGGGTGCCCTCGACGAGGTCCCGGAGATCAAGGCCGCACGCTCCATCCCGCTTGTGATTCAGGACATCGGCCTGTTCCCGAGTGAGGAAGACCCTGACTTGTGGACCTACGAGCCGGTTCAGAACGCCATCTGGCAGACTTACGGCGGATACGTCACCATTCACGGCGAGAGGACGTCGTTGAGGGGAGGCTTCACCACAGGCGACTACAGGCTGCGGTACTACCTTCTCAATGGCACGCCGTTTTTCAGAGAGACGCACAACGACCGTCCCAATGAGGATACGAACCCCGTCGCCTCGCAACTTACCCCGCAGCGCATTACCGTCGCGCCCGGCGAGGTCGTTCGATTTTTGATGCTCAATGGCAGCTCGGACAATCTCATGCCGATTGTCGTCGATGGGCATGACCTCCACCTGATTGCCATGGACGGTGTCAATTTCACACAGGCGCGTACCATTCCTGCGGAAGGTTACAGCGAAACCGACGGACAGTTCCTGCTATCACCAGCCAACCGGGCGGAGTTTCTGATCAAGGGAAATGCAACGCCTGGCATCTATCAGATACGCCAAATCCCCCATAATCGGCAGTTCCTCGACAGTGCGGCCAAGATTATTGCGGAGATTGAGGTCACGGGACCGGCAAAGGATATGGCACTGCCTGACGAACTCCCGGTTCCGTCTCGCGAATACCCGCTGATCAAACCCGAGGAAGTGAGTCGTGTCCGCAAGATCGTCTTCACCGGCAGCGTTCCCGGCATCATCAACACCGTCGTCGGTGGTGACTACCTGATCAATCACGCAATCTATAGCGAGATGGAGGTGCCGACCGTCGTCAATTTGGACAGCGTCGAGGAATGGCATCTGTCGCTGGAGGACAGCCATCACGGGGGTGTCGAAGGACATCCCTTTCATATCCACGTCAACTCATTCGAGGTCGTTTCGATCGGCGGCATTGAGCAACCGCCTGGCTTGATCCAGGACACGATTTGGGTCCCGATCGACCAAACCGTCGTCGTGCGCATGCGCTTCAAGGAGTATATCGGCAAGGCAGTCTATCACTGCCATATCCTGCCGCACGAGGACACAGGCATGATGCAGAACTTCCTGATCGTCGATCCGGCGGACAGGCACGACCACTCATAAAAAGGGAACGGTGGCCATGAAACTGAGCAACGTCCTCAACCGATCAGTGAGTCTTTGTCTTCCACTTGCTGGCATGATCACGCTAGCCGTGCCGGTTGGCGTTGCGGCTTCGTCGGACGAAGTGCGCAACGCCCATGCAAAGCAGGACTGCGTTCGGGGTGAATTCAAGGATTACTACCTGCAGGGCGAGGGTGGCGATCCTCCGGCCGACTATACCGGGCGGGTCTTCAAACTCAGCCAGAACTACCCTGACCAACTGCCGCCCAAGGAGGACTACTCGTGGATGGCAATCGAATTCGAGAACGGCGGCCCGACCGATCCGAAAACCTATCTCACCGAGCTGCTCAAATACGGTCTGGAGGGCAATGTCGAAGTCGATTTCTATGTCGAAGACAATAAGGTCCGGTCCTGGTACTCGATGCCCTGGATGGATTGGAATTCTGAAGTCGCGGCCGACTGGCCGGGAACCGACGGTCGGGAGTTCGTACACGGGCTGACCCACGAATTCGATTCCAACCCGAAGACGTTATCGACCCTTCAGAGCAAATCGGTCGATACCTGGTCGGGCGCCTATTACAATGACAGAGGCGCCTTCGGAATCGGCCAAGTCTATTGTGATCCCAATTCCCCCGACCCTTCGGCGCTCAATCCAGATCCCGCGGGATTGAACAACTTCGCCGACGGTTCCTATATCATCAAGCTTCTGTTCTCGACGGTCGAGGAAGCCCAACTACCGACCATGAAGGATGCTCTCGAGTGGCAAGCGGACATCTATATTGAAACGGAACCGGCTGTGCGCAATCAGGGGCCGATTTCGCGTTATGCCAGGAAGGTTCAGACGGTCCGCCTGTTGCAGATCGATGTCGCCGTTCGCGATGATCGCAGCCTAACCGGTTGGCTCTTCGGCACTTTTGCGTATGACGGCACCCGAACCGGGGCAACGGTGTGGGATCGTATGGTGCCCCTGGGTCTCCAATGGGGCAACAGCCCCAACCTCACATATTCGCAAACATGCGACACCGACGGCAATTGCAGTCAAGAGAAACTGACCCAGCAGTGGATCGACATGGAGGCGCTCAAGGAACTGACGACCGCTCCGGTGACTCTCGACCATCTCGGCTATGGTGGCCGTCTCGCCGGCCCGGTTGACAATCCGCAGGCCGCATGCCTGGGTTGCCATCAGACAGCCGGCTTTCCCCCGACCGCCATCTTGCCGGAGTTCTCAACGCTCGCTTCTGTTCTGGGACTCGACGATACCAAGACGGCCAGCGATCATCAGGACTTCCGCATGACATATTATCGCAACGTCACAGCCGGAGTGGTGTTCAGCGACAGTCAGCTGTATTCGTCCGACTTCTCTCTACAGCTTTCGATGAGCCTGAACAACTTCGTTGCGCTTCGTTGCTCAGTCAAAGTCGCGGACAAGCCGGCAATATGTGAGACGCTGACGGCGTGGGCGGATGCAATGCGGACCTATGTCAACAACGTCCTGACATTTGGAACCCCCGGCCCGGGCGGTGCACCCCTGGTCCCCGGCAGCGAGTGACCATCGATATGACGGGCGGGATGCTGAAACACGGGAGGTATCGGCCGACAGGATGGCGTTGATATGTGGTTTTCGAAGATCAGAGCCTCTGTGCTGCGTAGATTGCGACGCCGGAAACTGCGCGCGAAACGTGTTCACTTTACTGTTTGTCCGAACGTACTGCTTCCGATTTATGAAACAAATATGCTCATAACCCTTCCGCGGAGATCGGTAAGACAGATGGTTGGGTTTTGAAGAAAGGCAAGCGTCAGCCAATGGAAACAAATGGACTCCGAGCCTTCGCCTCCACACTTGTGATCGTGGGACTTTCAGCCGGCGCGACCCCTTCCTGGGCGGACATAAATCCGTGGATCAAATCGAGTCAGTTCAACCCGGCAAGATGGGACACCGCCGGGCCTGAAACGGCGACACCCTGGCTACATCCAGGCACCTGGACGCCTGGGCAGGGTTGGGGGTGGCTTGGGGGCGATCCGCAAGCTGCCAATATACTGGGAAGCTGGGGCGGTCGGCGCGACGAACTGGAATTGCGGGGTATCTCGTTTTCTGCAGCCTATGCCGGCCAATTTGCCGCGAATCCGATCGGGGGGGAGACTCCGGACGGAGCGAGCTGGATCGGCAGTTGGAACTTCGGGACGTTCGTCGATTTCTCGCGCTTACTCGACACGCAGCAACGGATCTATTTCACCAGCTCGTTCAATTTGGGCACCGGAAACATCGGCCTGTCGCCGAACTATGTCGGTAACCACTTTCCCGTCCAGCTGTCATCTTCGGGAGAACCGGGACCTCTGACACGTCTCGTTCATGTCGCCGTCGGCGCGCAATTGTTCGACAACACCACGGAGTTGGTTGGCGGCCGGATCATCACGGGCGAGGATTTCGCAACCCTTGCCACAGCCTGCACCTCGCTGAACCAATCGATCTGCGGCAATCCGATTGCCGGAGCAAGCAGTATCAACTTTCCAACCTATCCAAATGCCGTTTGGGGTGGCCGGGTGAAGGTGAAACCGGGAGACCGCTGGTACACCCAGTCCGGGGCTTATATGGTTTATCCTTCTTTGGGAGATCCCAGCGAACACGGCGTCGAGTTCGGGGCACCCGACGGGTCCGGCGCGCTGGCTATCACGGAGATCGGTTTAAATCTTGGCAACAGGGCGTCGGAAGCAGGATTGCCGGGCACCTACAAGATTGGCGGCTACTACGATACCGAGCGTTTGACCAACCTGGAAAGCGGGGCAAGTCAGCGCCACACCTGGGGCGTGTACGCAATGGGTGAACAGATGCTGTACAGCGAGGACGATGATTACAGCAGAGGCCTGTGGGCGTGGCTGGCGCTAAGCTACGCGCCGCCTGATGTCAACGAAATCATGTTCATGGCAGCCGGAGGTCTGAGTTATGTCGGACTTTTCGACAGCCGTCCGGACGATTCTCTTTCTTTCATTGCTGCGACAGGCGTCTTCAGCGATCATCTGCCCGATCAGAACGCGGAAACCCTGCTTGAAGTCAACTATCGAGCCCAGATCCGGCCAGCGTTTTACGTGCAGCCGGATGTTCAGTTCATCATTGATCCCGACGGAAAATCCAGTATTGACGACGCTGTCGTGGTCGGCTTTTCAATCGGCGCGACCTTCTAGTGTGGTGGATTTGAAGTTCCTATCATTATTTCGGCAAACTGGTAATAGGAACTTCAAATCCAAAAACCACACTAGATTCAATAATTTACGCAGTGCCCTTATCGAAGGGGAAGACGTCAAGAGGTTTATGCGATGAGCCGTTTCGGGATTCTCCTCCTCGCGCTGCTCACACCTACAACGGCGCTGGCCGAAATCTCGGTCGAGCGGGGCGAATATCTGGTGCAGACCGTAATGGGTTGTGGAAACTGCCACACTCCGTTTTCGCCTGAGGGGTTGGACTTCGCCGCAGATCTCTCGGGTCGGTTGGTCGAAAAGACTGAAGCCTTCACGGCCATCGCGCCCAACATAACTCCGGCCAGCCGCATCGCCAATTGGACGGACGCAGAGCTCGCCCTCTCGATCCGTGAAGGGATTCGCCCTGACGGCAGCATCATCGGCGCTCCCATGCCATTTAAGGCGTACCGATCAATCTCCGATGCGGACCTGGCTTCCATCGTGATGTACCTGCGAACGGTTCCCGCTGTCGAAAACGACGCTGGTGAATCGGTTTACAATGTGCCGCTGCCGCCCGCCTACGGTCCGCCTATCACGGAGCCCGTCGAAACCCCGCCACCAGACGACCAGGTCGCTTACGGCGCGTATCTTTCTGCGCTCGGCCATTGTATGGAATGCCACAGCCCTCTCACACCCGCCGGCCCCGATTGGGAAACGGGTTTCGCGCGCGGGGGCGCCGAATTCCATGGTCCGTGGGGGATCTCCATCGCACCAAACCTGACCAATCATCCTGACGGATTGGCGGACTACACGGATGCGGAGATCATACAGATGATCACCCAAGGCACCCGCCCAAACGGCGCGCCGATGTTCCCACCCATGGGTTATGGCTATTTCGCGCGGATGACCGATTCAGACATTGCAGCGTTGGTTGCGTATCTGCGGAGCCTTCCGGGCCAATCAAACTTGTAAGCCAAACTACCGCGAACGGCGTAAAGCGCTGCTCCATCCGGCCGTTCGAACCACCGCACAGGCGCGCTTCGGTGCAGCGGCAAGCGGCCGGATGCAACGGCAATCAGCGCCGCCGGTGTTCCCGCCCGCGCCCGAACCGTGCGGCCAGCGCCATGAAAATGGCGTTGAGGGCAAGCGCAACGGCAAACAGGATCAGCGCAAGCGCCATGATCTCCTGCCCGTCCGCCAATTCCATGGCCTTGCGCAGTTGCGTGCCAAGCCCGGACCGGGCCGCGAACAACTCGCCCACCAAAACCCCAAGCAGTGTCAACGACAGACCGATCCGCATGCCCGTCAGGATCTCCGGCAGCGCGGCGGGCAGTATGATGTGGCGCACCTGCTGGACGGCTGTGAGTCCCATCGCGCGCCCCGCGCGGCCATAGATGCCCGGCGTCGCTCGTATGGCGCCTACCGTAAAAAGCATCACCGGCACGATCCCGTGGAAAACGCCGAGTGCGACCTTGCTCGACATGCCCAGGCCGAAGATCAGCAGGATGACGGGAAAGAACGTCACCTTGGGCAACGAGTAAAGGCTGACCAGGATAGGTTCGAGCACCGCGGCGGCAATCCTGCTGTTGCCGATGACAACGCCCAGCGCCACACCGCCCGCCAGGCTTATCGCTCCGGCCTGCGCGACCGCGGCCCCGGTCGATGCGGCGTTTCTCCAGAATGTCTCGAGGCCGAACTGGCGCAGCATCTCGGCCCCGGTATCGAGCGGTCCCGCAAGCGTCAGGGGATCGCCGACGGCCCAACCAACGAGGCTCCATAGTCCCAGCGCCAACGCGATGAGCCCGATCCGGTCGCGAACAACCGGGCTGAGGCGCCACTGTTCCTTGGGCAGATGCGTTGCCACGCCCGTCATTTGAACTTCCGCCGCATCGACACTTCGGCCTGTTGCAAGGCGCCGTTTAGACCGACCGCGATCAGGATGATGACGGTCATGAGCGCGTACATCCTCTCAGTCTCGAAATTGTTGTAGGCAAAGGCGATGCGATAACCCAGACCTTCGGTGGCAAGGATAAATTCGCCTCCAATCACGCCGATCAGCGCATAGGTGACGGCGATCTTCCCGCCCACCATCAGATGCGGTGCGAGCGAAGGCAGCGTGACGTACCACAGACGAGCGCCCGGGCTCAGTCCCATCACCTGCGCGGTCCGCCCGAACACGCGCGGCAACCGGTCGAGGCCGTTCAACGTCGCCGAGATGAAAGCCATCATCCCGAAGATACCGGCGATCAGGCCCAGCGCCAGATCGCCCAGGCCGAAAAGCACTATGAAAAGCGGGTAGAAGACGAAGATCGGAACGGCGAAATAGCTGGTTAGGACCGGTGCGACCGCACGGCGCAGGCGCGGCAGCGCGTGCAGGATGAGCCCGAGCGCAAAGCCGATGAGAACCGACCCGGCCAGCGCGATCAGAAACACCCGCCCGCTTTGGATCAGCGGCGGCCAGAGCGAGCCGTCGGCCACCATCTCGCCCAACCGAAGCAGGATGCGGGTCGGCGCCGGTACGACATGGCGGGAGACGACCCCGCTGCGCACGCAGACCTCCAACAACACCAACAGGCCGAAGATCAACGCGACGGGCGCGAATTTCAGCGCGACCCTGCCTGTCATGCCGCCGTCGTGCCCCGGCCCATGGCGGCCATGCTTTCGGTCCGCAGCCTCGACCAGACCCGCGCCACCAGCCGGCCGTAGGCATCGCTTTCCGCGATCCGACTGTCCCGATCGGCGGGCCAGCCGGTCTCCAGGATCTCAAGGAACCTGCCCGGGCGCGCCGACATCACACCGACACGGTCCGACAGCATCGTGGCCTCGTCTAGCGAATGGGTGATCAATACCACCGTCAGCCCCGTATCGCGCCAGATATCCAGCACCTCTTCACCCATCAACAGACGTGTCTGGCTGTCGAGCGCCGCAAATGGTTCGTCAAGCAGCAGGATCCGTGGCCGCGTCACCAGCGCACGCGCGATGCATACCCGTTGGCGCATCCCGCCTGAGAGCTGCGCCGGAAAGTGCCCCCCAAACGGATCGAGGCCGACCATCCGCATGGCATCAGCCACACGACCGTCCCGCTCCTCCCGCGGGACGGCTTTGCGGCGCAACGGGAAGGCGATGTTGTCGGCCACCGTCAGCCAGGGGAAACAGGCATCTTCCTGGAACACGACACTGATATCGCCGGCTTGTGGTTCGGGACCGTTCCAATCGACGCGCCCCTCGCTGGGCGCGGTCAATCCGGCGAGTATATCGAGCAGGGTGGATTTGCCACAACCCGAAGGTCCGACGACCGAGAAAACCTCGCCCGGTACCAAATCGAGCGTGATGTCCCGAAGTGCCCGCACCGGCGTGCTGCCGGTGCGGTATTCGTGGCCGATCCCGTCAAGATGCAAGCCAAGGCTCATTGCAGCGCGGCTTTGACCCACCGGTCGTCCATCGTGGGTGCCCAGTCATAGCCGGGGGCATCGATGACATCGACCGCCATCAAGGTCTCTTCCATGGCGGCGAACGCGGCCGGGTCCAGCGCGCCTTCGGACCAGAAGCCCTCATTGCTCAGGCGGGTAATGATCTGCTTCAGGATCGGCGGCGGGACGCGTTCGTAGGCGGCCGACGCAAACTCGGCGGCCCTGGCCGGGTCCTCGGCCATCAGCCGCACGGCGCGAGCGCGCGCCCTTATCAGGCCGGAAATGGCATCCGGGTTGGCCTCGGCGAATTCGCGGGTTGTGAAACCCACCACCTGTGCGCCTGGCTCAAAATAATCCGAGACGCGGAAGACCACGTCGAACCGCTCCGCCATCAAGGTTGCCATCGGCTCTACGATGGGAGCAGCCGCCACCTCGCCCTGGCCAACCAGCGTGAGCCCCTCGCGCATCCCGCCCGAAGCGACTGTCTTGATACTATCGGTCAAACCCTCCTGCTCCAGCACGATACGCAGGTTCATCTGGCTGCCACTTTGCGGGTTGGTATAGGACACGGTCTTGCCCTCGAGATCCTCAACCGAGGCGACGCCGCTGCCTTTTGCCGTGACCCACATGGCATCGCCCACATCGGCAACCGCGATGTTGGTTATCACTAGGTCCAGGCCGGACTTGCGCGCCGCGATGACGGCGGTCAGTCCCGCCTCGCCCCAAGGCAGCGAAGTGGCAAGCGCTGTGCGCACGGCATCGCCCCCGCCGCGCGCCGACAGCACGGAATCGAGTTCGACCCCCTCCTCGGCGAAGTATCCGCCGTGAAAGGCCACGGCAATCGGCAGTCCATAAGTAAGCGCACCGTAATGCGTGACCGCGATTTCATTTTCTGCCAGCGCCGGAGCCACCGACAGGCCTACGGCGACAAGCGCCGACGCCATTAGGTGTCTCATGATGTCCTCCCATGAGTGATCAGACCGCGGCGGGCGCGGCCTCGTCGAATGCGGGCAGGTCGATCTGATAGACAGCCAGATCGGCCGCCACCTGGCCAGTGACCGTCTCGCCCGCGTCGAGTTCAATTGCGATGCCTTCCGTCAGTTCGCCGGCGCCATCACTGTCGAGGCGGCCGGATTGCACGTAAAGCAGCGCCTTCTGGCCGGACTTTGGCCGCAAGGTCATATCTTCGCCGGTCCGTCCCAGACGCTGGGTGAGCGTAAGACCGTATTCATTGAAGGTCCCGAAGAATCGGATCGCGCCGCCATCAGCGCTGGCCCGGGGTTCAACGGCTTCCGTGTTCACGATCACCGGCCCTTCGAACCGTGGCTCGGGGTTCACCGGCGCGAAGCCCGCCGCCTGTTTGAACACCGCTTCGTAACCATCCACAACCTGGACATCGCCGTTCTCGTCCTCGAAACGATAGAGACCGTCCTCGAACTCGCCCTTCAGTGCCAACTCCGACGCGGCGCCGCGCACCTGGGTGAAATCGACATAGCCCTGCCGGCACGCCGCCCCGATCTGAAGCAGCAGAGTGACGGATGCGCCGCGCGCCGATTGTGTGTAGTAGGTCCCTGCGGGAAAATAGCCGACGGTCCCGGCCTCCTGCACCTGGCCGCCGAAATCGAAACTGCCGTCGAGCATAATCCGGACCTGGTCGAAATTATGATTGTGGCGCGGGGTGTCATATTTGTCTTCGACACGGACAAGCGTGAACTCGTAATTGTCCAGCGCGCCCCGTGGACCTTGCAGCAATCGCCGGAACCACGGGCTTTCCTTGCGGTGCTGGGATATCTGTTCCCACTGCATCTCGAGTGCATTCGCCATGCGCATGTTTCGTTCCTCCCTTACGAAAGCAAGGCTAAATGTGTACATCACAATCTGTCAACATTATTGTTCAACAATATATGCCATAATCCTTGCATGACAGGCCGTGGCGTCGCTATCCATGTGCCAGGAGGCGCATCCATGTCGAAACTCGAAAGCGTCAAGGAAGAGTTGATCGCGCGAATTCAAACCGGTCGCGTCGCGCCCGGTCAGCGCCTTGTCGAAACTCAATTGATGAAAGAGCTTGGTGTCAGTCGCCACATCATTCGCGAGGCACTGCAGGCGCTGGCCGAAGCACGGCTTGTCGATGTGCGACACAACACGGGCGCTTCCGTGCGGCGCCTGTCGCGTCAGGATGTCGTCAATATCTATCAGACGCGGGAACCACTTGAGGGAATGGCCGCCCGGCTTTGCGCCGAACGTGCGAGTACGCAGGATCGGCATGCCTTACAGGCACTCACGAACGATCTGGACCGGGCGCTGACCTCGTCCGATGTGCGCCTTTTCCTCAAACTCAACACTGCTTTTCACGCCAAGATCATCGCTTGCGCGGAAAACCCGGAGCTTTCGGACCTGTTGGACCGACTGAGCATTCCACTGATGCGTTTTCAGTTCCTCGCCTTGATCGACCGGGATGTGATCCGGCGCTCGCAACGCGACCATCAGCAGATCGCGGAGACGATTATGGCGAAACATGGCGACGGAGCCGAAGCCGCGATGCGCCGCCATATCCGCTCGAGCCTGGAGTTGGTCCTTCACGAGATAGAAGGCGGCGGTGTTCGCCAGACCGGTTGACAACGTCGGGCCTGCGATGGCTGCAGCGCCCCACAATCGGCTCTGATGCGCCGGCCGTCTCGGTATGCGTCTATACCCAATATGTATCACGCAACAGCCGGTGCCGCGTCTAACGATTCCGGAGGAAGTCAGCCGGATGAAACAGCCTGTCTGGCTTCCGGCAAGTTTATGGGGAGGAGCATCAAGCATGACAAAAACAAAAATCTCACGCCGCGACTTCACGCTGTCAGGCGTTGCGGCGGCCGCCACTCTGGCTGCACCATCCGTCATCACCGCACAATCGCGAACGATCCGTCTTGGATATGTCTCGGCAACCAGCGGGCAGCGCGCCTCCTTCGGCGTCTCCGACAACTGGATGGTAGAGCAGATCGCCCGGCACCTGTCGGGCGGTGTGGAGATCGACGGCGCCCAATATGACGTGGAAATCCTGGCTCGAGACAACCAATCGAGCTTCAACCGTTCAGCCGCGATCGGCAGCGAACTAATCCTGCGCGAGGGCGTGGACCTGTTGTTATTGCAGGACGGTGATGCCACCGTCGCCATCGGTGAGATGTCGGACATCAACGGTGTGCCGACGATGACGACGATGATTCCCTGGCAGGCTTGGATGTTCCCTCGCGGCTCGACCCCGGATCAGGGTTTTCCCTGGAATTTCAATTTTTTCTGGGGCGTCGGCGACGCGATGAGCACTTTCACCCGAATCTGGGATCAGGTCGATACCAACAGGATCGTTGGCGATTTCTACCTCGACAACCCGGCAGGTCTGGCCTTTGCCAATCCCGATATCGGCCTGCCGAAATTCATGGACATGGCCGGATACAGCCGAGTGCCCGGCGGCATCTACAAGTTCGAGACGGATGACTTCTCGGCCCAGGTGAGCGCGTTCCGTGACGCCGACGCGCAGATCGTGACGGGCTATGGCACACCGCCAAACTGGACAACCTTTTGGAACCAGGCGGCACAGGGCGGCTACTCGCCCGAAGTGTGCAGCTTTGCGGGTGCCTTCCTGTTTCCCGAGGCCATCAACGCCCTCGGCGATCGCGGCGACGGGATGTCCACCGAGGTCTGGTGGACCCCGGACATGCCGTTTGCCTCGTCGCTCACCGGACAAAGCGCGCGTGACATAGCAGAGGCCTGGCGCACCGACACCGGGCGTCAGTGGGTGCAGACCATGGGCTATAGCCACGCGCCGTTCGAGATCGGCCTGCAGGCAGTGAAGATTGGCGGCAAGGATCCCGCTGCGATCCGCGATGCAATGTCGCAACTCACTCTCGACACGATGGTCGGCCCTGTTGACTTCGCGGGCAGCCCGATCAGGAGCGTGGCACGGACGGAACTCGCGGGCGGACAGTGGCGGACATCCTCCGGGGCGTTCGAGTATGAACTCGTCGTCACGGAAAACACGCTCGCGCCGAGTGTGCCGGTGGCCTCACAGACAGTCGCGCTGTCGCAGCTATGATGCTGAGCGCCGTGGGCCTGTCGAAATCATTCGGGGGTTTACGTGTTGTCGATGACGTGTCGGTCGAGGTCGAAGCGGGTACCTGCCTCGGCATCATGGGCCCGAATGGCGCCGGAAAAAGCACATTCTTTGACCTGCTGACCGGAACGACCCGGGCCGACGCCGGCAAGGTGGCGGTCGACGGCCAGGATGTCACCGGCGCGGCGGTCGCCGATCGGGTCAAAGCGGGGCTCGCCCGGGCCTTTCAAATCCCGCGACCTTTCGAATCGCTCACCGTATTTGAGACGTTGCGTCTGGCCCAGCACTCCGTCCTGGGGCTTTGGGGCCCGGCCGCCGACCGAACCGCAGACGACATTTTGGCCAGGGTCGGTCTGGACACGCAGGCGAAGACGCCGGGCGGCGCGCTCAGGCTTTTGGATCGCAAGCGGCTGGAACTGGCCAAGGCGCTGGCCTGTCGGCCAAAGGTCCTTTTGCTCGACGAGGTCTCCGGCGGTTTGACCAGCGAAGAGGTCGATCAGATGATCGAGATCGTCGCTGAACTCAAGTCCCGCGGCCTGGCCATTTTGTGGGTCGAGCATATCGCCCATGCGCTGCAGAAGGTCAGCGACCGTGTCATGATGTTGCACATGGGCGCCAAGCTGATCGAGGACACGCCCGAAGCGGTAAGCAGCGATCCGGATGTGCAGGAACTCTACTTGGGAACGCAGAAGTGAGCGTGCTGCAAGTCGAGTCGCTGAGCGGCGGCTACGGCACATTTCTCGCTCTTCAAAAGGTTTCGCTGGAGGTCGCGACAGGCGAGACGCATGCCCTCATCGGTGCAAATGGGGCAGGGAAAACCACGTTACTGCGCACCATCGCCGGAGGCCTCGCCCCGAGCGCCGGCCGGATATCGTTCAAGGGGGAGGAGGTGCAAGGCAAGTCGGAGGTAGAGATGGTCCGGCGGGGCGTCGCCCTAGTGCCCGAAGGCCGCCAACTCTTCCCCGAACTCAGCGTGCACGACAATCTCATGATCGGTGCGGATGCCGGTCGGCGCGGGCGCTGGTCGCTGCCGGGAATCTACCGACTCTTCCCGGATCTTGAGCTGTCTGCCGGCAGGCCGGCCGGGCTGTTGTCTGGGGGCCAGCAGCAGATGGTCGCTATCGGACGGGCGCTTTTGATGAACCCTGATCTTTTGATGGTGGATGAAGCCTCGCTTGGTCTCGCGCCGGTGGTGGTGGACAAGGTCTATACGGCGTTGCGCGCACTAACCAGCGAGATCTCGATTTTAATCATCGAACAGGATGTGCATCGCGCCATCGGCTTCGCCGATCGTTTCTCATGCATGCTGTCGGGACGCATTACACTGACGGGGTCGTGCGAGCAGACGGACTTGCATACGATATCAAACGCATATTTCGGGACGACGGCATGATCGTTCTGGAACTGCTGCTCAATGGTATCTTGCTGGGCGGGCTTTACGCGCTGTTCGGATTGGGCCTCGTGCTGATCTTTGGTGTCATGCGCATTGCGAATATAGCGCATGGCGATCTGGCGATCCTGGGCGCCTATTTCGTCCTGATGCTGCCCCTGCCCCTGACGGTCTCCGTGCCGCTCGCGCTGGTCGCGGGTGCCGGACTGGGATGGGTTTTGCAGCGCGCCGCATTGTCACGCGTAATCGGGCCCGATCCGATGCCCGCGCTGCTTGTCACATTCGGTGTCTCGGTGCTGATCCAGAATGGGTTGGTTGAGACCTTCGGAGCCAATGTCCGAAGCATCGAGACGGGCAGGTTTGGCACGGGCAGCGTCAGCCTCGGGGCCGTCTCGGCCGGATATTTGCCGCTTGCGATCTTTGGCACCTCCGCCGTGCTCTTTGCGGGCGTGCATTGGCTGCTTTCCCGCACCGCGTTCGGACGGGCCGTGCGGGCGACCGCCTCCAATCCGGAGCTGGTGGGCTATTTCGGGATTCGCCGGGATCGGGTCTTTGCGCTCGTCATGGCCATGTCGGTGGCCGTTGCGGTTCTCGCCGGCATCTTTCTTGCCATGCGTTCTTCCGTGACGCCGTTTTCCGGATCCGAGCGCCTGCTGATCGCCTTCGAGGTCGTCGTGATCGGTGGCATGGGATCCATCCGAAGCACCTATCTGGCGGGATTGCTTTTGGGCGTCATTCACGTCGTCGGGTTTTACTTCGATCCAGGCTCCGGTCAGCTTTATGGGCACATCGCGCTTCTCGTTCTGCTGCTGCTTCGACCCGAGGGTCTGGCCGGAGGGGTGACGCAAAGATGAGACACGCGACGGGATGGATCATCGCCGCAGGTCTCGTAATGGCCTGTGGCCCCTGGGTCCTCGACCGCGGAACCTTGTTTCTGCTGATTGAGATACTCACGCTCCTCGCCATCGCGCAAAGCTGGAATTTTCTGGCCGGGTATGCGGGTGTGATCTCTCTGGGCCATCACCTGTTTATCACCGCAGGTGGCTACGCGCTCTTCACATTGACGCGCGACCTTCCGCTATCGCCTTATGCCGCGGTGCCCGTCGCAGCGCTGGTTGCGATGGCGTTGGCCGCGGTGCTCTTTCCCATCCTGTTTCGTCTGCGCGAGGTATATTTCGCCATCGGAATGTGGGTTGCGGCCGAGATCGGGCGCATCCTGATCTCCAAATCAGCATTCTTCGGAGCCTCGGGCGGGCTTCCGTTGGTGGCGGCACGCAACATGTCGCGCGATTGGTTCCTGCCCATCGCCTACTGGTATGCCGTGGCGCTGGCCATGGGTCTTACGCTGTTCGTGCATCTCTACACCACCGGAAGATGGGGCCTGCACCTCAGAGCTATGCGAGACGACGACCTTGCTGCCCGGTCGCTCGGCGTCAAGACGGCGCGGCAGAAAGCCATGGCTTTCGTCATCTCCGCGGGCGGCTGCGGCGCGGCAGGGGCGATATGGTTCATGAGTTCCTATTTCATCGCTCCGGCGGCCGCCTTCGATATGAATTGGGTGGTCGCCGTGATTTTTGCTTGCGTCATTGGCGGCCTTGGCACCGTGCAAGGACCCATCATGGGGGTTGCGCTCTATTTCGTGTTGCGGCAAACCTTGGCGTTTTCCACCAACCTCTACTTAATGGTTCTTGGTGGCGTTGCCATCGCCCTTATCCTGTTCCAACCGCGCGGTCTGGCGGCCTTGACGTTGCCGCTGTTGCGATCCGCTAGGCCTCCTCAGGCAACAAACGGCAATGCCGGAGCGACCAATCCAAAAAATCGCGCGTAAGCGTCGAGGCGTCGGATCGGCGCCAGGAGAGGTAAAGATGTACCTTGGGCACTTCGGGACCTGTCAAGGGAAGAATGCGAACGCCGGGCACGGCGTGCAAGCCGACCGATTCCGGCACCAGCCCGACAAAGCTGTTGACCCGCACGGTATCGAGCATCGTCGCCAGCAGGCTCACCTCTATCCCCACCTGCACGAGGACGTCGTTCGCCTCAAGCACGCGCACCATGTCGTCATACATCTGTGGCGCGCTGTCACGATTGAAGACCGCCAGCGCGTGATGGGTCAGGTCGCTGAGCGCGACCGTTTCCTGCGCGGCAAGGGGACTCTGCATCGAGACCGCGGCGGCCAGCGGCTCCCGATAGATCAGTGCGTAGTTCAGCCCATCTTGCCAGGTGACGGTCTCCGGCGATCCGGTGACCTCGAAACACATGTCGATCCGCCGCTCCAAAAGCGGCAGGCCTGCCGGCAATTCGGGCCGGTCCACCGGCTCGATCACCAGGCCGGGATGGCGCCGCGCGAAGTCTTGCAGGCCGATGGGCGCCAGAAGCGCGTACACGTATTCATTCAAACCGATCCGCAAGCGGCCAACACTGCCGGTCGTCCGTTGCGCAAAGCGCACCGCTTCGTCCACCAACGCCAGCGCCTCGCGCGCCTTTCCGACAAAAGCCGCGCCCGCCGGCGTCAGCACTGCGCGGCCGCGCTCGCGCGAGACAAGAGGTTTGCCGATCGCGGCCTCCAGCCGCCGAATACTGCGAGAAAATGGCGGTTGGGAAATGTGGCATTGGCGAGCGGCCGAGGTGAAATTCGATGTCTCTGCCAGCGCGATCAAATGGCGCATTTGCTCCAAGGTCGGTCGCATAACTCCTCCCAGTATGCGAGTATACCCATTGGGGATTATGGCTGTTTCCATGCACGACGTACAGTCTCGGTGCTTGGCGCGCGTGACGCGGCGCGCATATCTGGAGGAAACGTCGCCATGAACAAGATCACGAAAATCCCCGAAGCACCGACCGAACATGCCTATTTTCCGGACAATTCGATTATCTTGCGCTGCGACGAAATTCCGTGGACGGATTGGGCTCTGCCCGGCACGCGGTTCAAACTGCTCGATTACGACCGGAACCGCTCTTACAGCGTTATCCTGCTGGAGATCTCACCCGAAGCCCCGGCGGAAGAGCACAAACATATCGGCGCGGCCAATGCCTACATCCTGAAGGGCGGCTTTTCCTACGAACACGGCACCGTGCGCGCTGGTCAGTTTTTCATCGAGGCGGGCGGGATTTCTCATACGCCGCACATCCACCCCGATGGCTGCACGCTGCTGGGATGGAATTATGGCGTCGTGGTCGGGTTGAACGAAGACGGCTCGCCCAAAGGCATCGTCGACGTCGACTGGATGATCGACCAGGCCCGGGCGAATGACGCTTTCGGTCATCTCGCGCAGGTTCGAAGGACATGAAGCTCGCCGGCAAGACCGCGCTGGTCACCGGTGCCGGGAACGGTATCGGCCTGGCGGCGGCCAGACGGTTCGCCGCGGACGGCGCGCGGGTGATCGTCAGCGACGTCGATACGCAGGCTGCGCACCGCGTCGCAAACGAGATCGCGGAATCGCACAATGGGCAGGCCCGCAGCCTTGCCTGCGATGTGACGCAACCGGCCGCCGTCGCGAAGATGTTTGCCGATGTCGCAGCTCGGGAAAGCAGGCTGGACATCCTATACAACAACGCAGGCATCGCCGGGCCGCCGGGCGGCGTCACGGATGTGAGTTTCGAAGACTGGCAGCACGTGTTCCGCGTGAATGTCGATGGCGTTTTCACATGCTGCAAAGCCGCCATAGGCCTGATGTCCGACGGTGGGGCGATCATCAACCAGGCCTCCGTGGCCGCCATCGTGGGGGGCGGACCGCCCGGTGTCGGCCCCATCGCCGCCTATACGTCGTCGAAGGCCGCCATATTGGGATTGACCCGGTCGCTGGCCTATCAACTCGGCGCACGCAACATCCGGTGCAACGCGATCTTGCCCGGATCCATCGAGACCAATATGACCGCACCGCTCATGGGCTCGACCATCTATACGGACGGAGTGGTGCGCGCCACACCGCTCGCGCGCTTCGGCAAACCCGAGGAAGTCGCCTCGGTCGCCGCCTTTCTGGCAAGCGACGACGCCAGCTTTGTGTCAGGCGCCATGATCGTCGTGGATGGCGGGTCTACGATCGCACAGGGCCCGGTTTTCGAACAGATCAGCCTGTAGAGGACTGACCCGGCGGCGCAACTCCGGAGCATCAAGATCGCGTTGCGCCGGCCGGCCATCGATCGCGGTCGCACGCCGGCGCGCCCGGAGAAGAGCCGTGCAAGGCGCATCATCGACTTTGCCCCCAGGAAAAGCGTTGATAGCTTGGATATTCAGCCGGTCACGCCTGCTCCGCGCCATCCGCCGATAATCGATAAGTTCTGGGTGAAGAACGTGATATTCAACGCGGACCATCCGCGGTTAGGACGTGACGCATGAGCAGGTTCTGGAGCCCGACAATCGAACACTGGCCCCCTACACGCCCGGGGAGCAGCCGCACCGTCGGACATTTATAAAGCTCAACACAAACGAGAACCCATACGGACCGTCGCGGCATGTCTTAGCGGCAATTCGTTCCGCGACCGATGATGAACTGAGGCTTTATCCGGATCCGGGAGCGACCGAGCTCAGGCGCGCCATCGCCTCGACGCTCAAGCTCGATTCGGACCAGGTTGTCGTGGGCAACGGTTCCGATGACGTTCCGGCCCATTCCTTTAACGCTTTTTTCAGCGGGAGAAAGCCAGTGCTGTTCGCGGACGTGACATACGCCTTCTACCGAACCTATTGCCGGCTTTATGCGCTTCGGCATTGCGAAGGAAGTCGCACTCAACGAGTCGTTTGAATGCGACCCACGGGACGACCGCGGCCCATGCGGGGGCATCGTGATTGCCAACCCGAATTCGCCCACGGGCGTAGCGATGGAGCTGGAGAGCATCGAAGACATACCGGCACAAAATCAGGATGTCGTCGTGATCGTCGATGAGGCATATGTCGATTTGGGCGCGACAGCGCTGTCGGCCTCGTGCAACGCCACGAAAACCTGGTCGTCGTACAGACCTTTTCGAAATCGCGGAGCCTGGCCGGCTTGCACGTGGGTTTTGCCGTCGCCCAGCCGCACCTCATCGAAGCGCTTCGCCGCGTCAAGGATAGCTTCAACGTCTATGCGCTTGGACATCTTGCGCTCAAGGGCGCCGTTGCGGCATGGACCGATCGAGACTGGTTCGACAGCACAAGACAGCGTATCGTGGCCGACCGCGACCGAACGGCGGACGATCTCGAGGCGCAGGGCTTTCATGTTCTGCCGTCAGCCGCAGACTTCGTTTTTGTCTCACACAAAAGCGTTCCGGCCGCGGAGCTGGTAATGGGCCTGCGCTCACGAGGCATTCTCGTCCGCCTTTTCGATCAACATCGCATCAGGAACTGGCTTCGAATATCGATTGGCACATCCCGGGATTGCGACAGATTGCTGGAGGCGACACGGGATATCATCGATCATGCTGCGGCCGGCACGGTCTGAAGGCCTCCGGATCATAGGTTTGGAACGGCATGGACGGGGACAAAGCCGATGCGGCAGGAGCGGACACCCCTGCCCGCTTTGCCGGCTCTGATCCCGCCCGTCATCGGGGGCAAACGCAAGCCGGCGTGTCCGACGCAAAGCCCAATGAAGCAACTGCGTTTTCCGCCTTCCCGCCGGCTCGTTGTGTATTGGTTGAGTTTTCGCGGTGCTATGGCATAGTGAACAATTGTTTGTTGTGCATGAAATGTGCTCATCACAAAGGCGTGATCTATGGTGGCAATGGATACAGCCGACAAAGACAAGCTTAAATCGGTCCTGGATCGGAATGACAGGCGCGGTGAGATCTGGATTGCTTCGGTCCAGGCATTGATCGCCATACTCGTTCTGGTGTTCGATGCCATTCTGGCGATAAGAAACCAATGGCAGCCGCTCAGCGCCTCGACGCTGGCCGTCGGCGGGCTCATTCTGCTTGCCTGCGGAGTAAGGATCGCGCTTTCCCGCATGCGGCCGATCAGAAATTACCTGATGTGTTTGTTGACCGTTGTTGACGGTGCGCTGATTTACGGGCTGATCCTGGCCCATAGCGCGGCCTTCAACCTGCCGCCGGAAAGCTATTTCACATCGCCGACCATCGTGTTCCTCGTCGTCTTTACCGGCGTGCGGGTGATGCGTTTCAACCCGGTGCCGATTCTGGTCGCGGGCTTCACGGTGCTTGTCGGCTGGTTCGGGCTGTTCGCCTTTACCGTCGGTGACGGGCTGCAACCGGCCGGGGTCTATGCGAACAACGTGTCCGGCTCGGGCTTGCTGTTTAGCGCCGTGGTTGAAATGGGGCTTGGGTTCGCAGGACTCGTCGTCTGTCTGGCGGTCGCAACCGCCTATGCACGCGGATACATCGCAACCACGGTGCATGTCGACGACCTGATCGAAGCCAAAGCCATTGCCGAGGAAAACAGTGCGCAGCAACAGGCGATCTTCAGCTCATCCATCGACGCCATCGTCATCGTCAACAAGGACGGCGTCATCGAGCGCGGCAATCCTGCGCTGTGCCGCCTGTTCGGCTATGCATGCAACGAGCTGATCGGCAAGAGTGTCGCCATCCTCATGTCCGAGCAAAATGCGATGGGTCTGCGCGCGGCCATCAATCTGTATCTGGAGACGGGCAAGAGCCCGCTCGTCGGCCGAACCTACCAGGCCGAGGCGGTGCATCACGACGGCCACGTCTTTCCGATCGAATTGTCAATCAACGCCTTTGAGAGCGGCGGACGGCAGATGTTCGGCGGCTTCATGCGCGATATCTCGGATCGCAAGCGCTATGAGCAGGAGATCGTGGAGGCGAAAAACCGCGCCGAGGTCGCCAACCGGACCAAGGCGAACTTCCTGTCGATGATGAGCCATGAAATCAGGACGCCGCTCAATGGTGTCCTGGGCATTATGGGACTGCTGCAGGACGGCCCGTTGAACGAAGAGCAGCGCAAGCTGCTGGCGACGGCGCGTACCTCCGGCCGTTCACTGATGGGCATCATCAACGATATCCTCGACTTTTCCAAGCTCGAAGCCGGGAAAATGGAGATCGAGAACAACTCCTTCTATGTCGACAGCCTCGTCGACAGCGTCTCCAGCCTCATTCACAAGGGCGCATACGAGAAGGGACTGTCGATCCACTGCAATATCGAAAGGGCCGTGCCTCCGGTTCTGTTCGGCGACGCCGACAGGTTGCGCCAGGTGCTGCTCAACCTGGCCTGGAACGCCGTCAAGTTCACCCATGCAGGGTCGGTCTCGATGTCGGTCGAAAACGTCGGGTCGAAGGATCGGCCGGCGGTCCGCTTCAGCGTGACGG
>Ga0056108_1000172_pt1 | contig 24413 bp, 24 predicted proteins | sample WorMetG1BERMUDA1_FD_83875 | JGI IMG/M metagenome (GOLD analysis project Ga0056108, IMG submission 83875) | Marine gutless worms symbiont microbial communities from Max Planck institute for Marine Microbiology, Germany - Inanidrilus... ... | reverse complement strand
GTGGTTCTCTGGCTGCCATCTTCGCCACGGCAATGGCAGCTCTGCCGCGCCGCGACGACATCCAATTTGCCCTGCCGCACCGGGCCGAGCCGCAAAGCGATCTAATACGGCTTCGGCGCGGCATCATTGCCGTCCCGCGCCGCCATCACGGCGGCGACGAGGTCCTCCGGCACCGCCTCCGGCATCGCATCGTCATCCCCGCCGCACCGCTTGGCGAGCGCCAGCGAGGTGCGATAGGCCTCCAGATAGTCACGACACTCGCGACACAGTTTCAGATGCATCTCGAAGACGAATTTCTGACGGGGCGTCAGCTCATTCTCGAGATAGGCCACGATGAAGTCCTCGAAGTCCTCGCAGGTGATCATCAGCGGCAGCTTGAACATCACGCCTTGGATGCGGCGCATCAGGGTCGGTTCGGTGGCTTCGGTCATACCGCCTGCCCTTTCACCAGGGGTTCCAGGAGCCGCTTCAAGGCGGCGCGGGCCCTGTGCAGTCTTACCTTCACATTTGCTTCGCTGATGTCCAGAAGCATCGCAACCTCGTGGGTCGTCATTTCTTCGATGTCGCGCAGCACCAGTATGATACGATAGTTCTCCGGCAACAAGTCGATCTTCTCCTTCACCCGCGCCCGGATATCCGTACGCAGCATCAGCGCTTCCGGCGTCTCATGGGTCATCCAGCGTTCCTCGACGCGGCAGCCATTGTCGTCGAACACCGGTAGAAATTCGTCGATCGAGGTGGCGTCGGCGCGGCCCAGTCTGCGCAGCAGCATCAGGCTTTCATTGACGACGATGCGATGCATCCAGGTCTTCAGCGCCGAGCGGCCGTCGAAACCGTCGAGATTGGCGAAAATCTTGGCAAAGGCGTTCTGCACCGCATCCTCGGCGTGATGGGCGTCGCGCAGAATGCGCCGGGCAAGCGCCAGCATCCAGCCGATATGGGCGCGCACGAAACGTTCGGCGGCGCGGCGGTCGCCGGCCTTCAGATCCGCCACCGCATGGTCCTGCCCGACCGATGATTGCGACTGTGATGGCACCAACGCGTCCTGCCCGGGCAATTTCGTAATTCCGGCGATCCGCTGTAACCTTACGGATGCGTCCCGCATCTGACAAGAAATCGTTACCACGAAGGGCCATGATGCGGGACGCGTGGTCCGATTATCCGGGGCAAATGATCGGTTGAACATGTTTGGCTTGCTGTTTCTCGCCATTTTCACGGTGGCCTTTTCCATGGTCGCCAAACGGCTGTCATCGACCATTCTGACCGCGCCGATGCTGTTCATCGGTTTCGGACTGCTGATGGCCGAGACCGGGCTGATGTCGAGCGAGGGTGCTGAGGGCGCGCTGCATCTGGTCGCCGAAATCGCGCTCATTGTGCTGTTGTTCCTCGACGCCGCCCAGATCGACCTGGCAACGCTGCGCCGGCGCCACGATTGGCCGCTGCGCATGCTGTTGATCGGACTGCCGCTGTCGCTGCTTCTCGGCACGCTGGCCTTCGCACCGTTTCTGCCGGGCTGGCCGCTTGTGGCCGTCGCCCTGGTCGCCGCCATCCTCGCCCCCACCGACGCGGCGCTCGGCCAGGCGGTCGTCACCAACCCGGCCGTACCGGCGCGGCCGCGCCGGGCGCTCACGGTCGAAAGCGGGCTGAATGACGGGCTCGCCCTGCCGGCCGTGCTGCTGTTTGCCAGCCTCGCCGCCGAATCGATGGACCGGACCAATACCGGCTGGCTGATCTTCGGCGCCAAACAGATCCTGCTCGGGCCGCTCGCCGGCGCGGTCGTCGGCTTCCTCGGCGGCACCATCCTTTTGTGGGCCACCCGCCGCAACCTGACGTCGGACACGTTCGAGGGCGTCGGCGCGCTGGCGCTGGCCGGCGCCTCCTATCTCGGCGCGACGTTGATCGACGGCAACGGCTTCATTGCCGCCTTCGTCGCAGGCCTGTGCTTCGGCAATGTCGTCAAGGGGCGCTGTGCATTCATCTACGAGTTCACCGAGAGCGAAGGCCAGCTGTTGACATGGGGCGCCTTCTTCCTGCTCGGTCTCGCTCTGATGCCGGAGGCGCTGCATCATCTCAGCCCGTCATGGCTGGCGATCATCGCGCTCGCCCTCTTCGTCGTCCGCCCGCTCGCCATCTGGATGTCGCTGATCGGCAGCGACGCGGCCACCGTGACACGACTGTTTTTCGGCTGGTTCGGACCGCGCGGTCTGGCGACAGCTTTGTTCGCGCTGCTGGTAGTGTCGCGGATCGATCACGAGATCGCCGAGCCGGTGCTGCTGATCGCCGTCAATGCCGTGTGGATCAGCGCTCTCCTGCACGGCGTCACCGCCGCGCCGGGCGCCCGCTGGTATGCCGCCAAAGTGGCCGAGATGGGCGACTGCCCGGAGACGATGGCGGTCGAGGACCCGACGGCGCCGTCACCAATGCGCATCGAAACTGAGAACGCGCCGCCGCGGGCGCCGCACACAACGGGAGAATAAGCCAGATGACCAGCGAAACCTCCGATCGGCAGGAAAACGAAGCGCTCGAATGGATCCGCGTCGGCCATGTCGACGACCTGCCGGACGGCCGGGTCAAATCCGTCACCGCCCGAAATGTCTCGATCTGCTTGTCCCATTTCAATGGCCAATGGGCCGCGATGGACAATCTGTGCCCGCATCAGGGCGGGCCGCTCGGCGAGGGGTCGATCGAATGGGGCGTCGATGGTCAGTGCTGGATCCGCTGCCCGTGGCATGGCTGGGATTTCGACCCGCTGACCGGCAAGCCGCCCGGCGGCCACAAGGACACCGGCCAGCAGATGTTTCCGGTCGAGGTCCGCGACGATGAGGTGTTCGTCGGTCTCGAGCCCGAGCCCGCACGCGATCGTACCGTCACCGACGCAATGACCGACACCATGGTCAACTGGGGCGTCAAAAGCGTTTTCGGCATGGTCGGCCATTCCAATCTCGGCCTTGCCGACGCGATCCGCCTGACGGCGCAGGACGGCAGGCTCTCCTATTACGGCATCCGCCACGAGGGCGCCGCGGCCTTCGCGGCTTCCGCCTATGGCAAGCTCACCGGCCAGCCCGCCGCCTGTCTGACGATTGCCGGCCCCGGCGCCACCAACCTGCTGACCGGGCTTTGGGACGCCAAGGTCGATCGCGCGCCGGTGCTGGCGCTGACCGGCCAGGTGCAGACCCAGGTGTTCGGGCCGGGCGCCTTTCAGGACATCGATCTGCGCTCGGCCTTCGAGGCGGTGGCGCGGTTCTCGCAGACGGTGCTGACCACGTCCAGACACACCGAACTGATGTCGCTTGCCTGCAAAAACGCCATTGTCGAGCGCGACGTAGCCCATCTGGTGTTTCCCGACGACGTGCAGACCAAACCGAGCAAGGCCAAAGGCCGCAGCCCCAAAGGCCGACTCGGCGACACCGCGATCAAGCCGTCCGACGGCGATATCGAGGCGGCGACCGAGATGATCAACGCCGCAAAGCGGCCGATCGTGATCATCGGACATGGCGCAGTGGCCGCGCGCGACGAGGTGATCGCCTTCGCCGAGAAACTCGGCGCGCCGGTGCTCACCACCTTCAAGGCCAAAGGCCTGATCGCCGACAGCCACCCCAACGCCGCCGGCGTGCTCGGCCGGTCGGGCACGCCGATAGCCAGCTGGTTCGTCGCCAGCAGCGATCTGGTCATCACGCTCGGCACCTCGTTCTCCAACCATACCGGCATCGAACCGTCGAAACGCATCATCCAGGTCGATTTTGAACGCATGCAGCTCGGCAAGTTCCACCGGGTCACCCTGCCCGTCTGGGGTGATATCGGTGCCTTCTGCAAGATCATGATGCAGACGGCGGAAAAATCGCCCGACGCCGAGAACCAGATCGGCGAGCTCGCCGAACGCTGGGCCATCTGGCGCGCCGAGAAGGCGTCGCGGCTGGCGGAGGAAAAGGGCAACGGCATCCATTCCGTCGCGGTGTTCGATGCCTTGAGCAAGCTCTGTCCCGAAGACGCCGTCATCGCCGTCGATGTCGGCAACAACACCTATTCCTTCGGCCGCTATTTCGAGACCAAGGGCCAGCGGGTGCTGATGTCGGGCTATCTCGGTTCGATCGGCTTCGGCTTTCCGGCCGCGATCGGCGCCTGGGCGGCGACCCAGGACCACGACGCCTTCCGGGGCCGCAAGGTCGTGTCGATTTCCGGCGATGGCGGCTTCGGCCAATATGCGATGGAGTTCACAACGGCGGTCAAATATGGCATGAATATCACTCATATCCTGTTGAACAACGGCCAGCTCGGCAAGATCTCCAAGGAGCAGCAGACCGGTCACTGGCCGGTCTGGGAGACCCAGCTCACCAACCCGTCCTTCGCCGCCTTCGCGCGGCTGTGCGGCGGCCGCGGCACACGGGTTACCGAAACGGCGGATCTGGAAGCAGCCATGGCCGAGGCGCTCGGCCATGACGGGCCGTCGCTGGTCGAGATCATGACCGATGTCGAACTCGTTTGACCCCGCACCGACAAGGAGAACCGCCATGTCAACTGCCGAACTTGACGCCGCCGCACCCGACGCGCTGGTCGAAGCGCGCCTGATGGCCCACAATGCCGTCCAGATCGCGGCGCTGGCGGCGCTTGCCAATGTCGCGCCGCGCCCCGATTACAGCCACACGGCGCTGCATTGGGACGCCGCCAGCGGCGGTTTCGAGACCGAGTCGATCGACACCACCGATGGGCCGGTGTTCATCCGGGTCACATTGTCGCCGCTCGCCATGTGGCTGGTCCGGGGCGGCGAGACAGTCGACACGATCGATCTGAGCGACACGGGCGAGGATGCCTGCATTGCCTGGCTGGACGATGGTCTCACGCAGCGCGGCCTGAAACCGGCCTCCGGCGTCAAACATCCGTTCAAACTGCCCAAGGACGTCGTCGCCACCACCCATTTCACCACCGATGGTCTGGAAGCCGATCTGCAGGTTCTGTCGCGCTGGTACGACCTCGCCAATCACGAACTCACCAGTTTCGCCGAGACGCATAAGGACATCGTGCCCGGCCCGGGCCCGGTCTATTGCTGGCCGCATCATTTCGATATCGCCACCTATGTCGGCCTCGAGGCCGGCGACGGCGAAACCGCCCGCGGGGTCGGCATCGGCATGTCGCCCGGCGACAAGAGCTATGGCGAACCCTATTTCTACATCAATCCGTGGCCGCGGCCGGATGCCGCCAAACTGCCGCCGCCGCCGGCGCCGGGCCGCTGGCACACGGAAGGCTTCGTCGGCGCGGTGGCGACCGCGTCCGACGTTCTGGGTCTGAGCGACGTCGAAGCCGGTCTCGCTGATTTCATCGAAGGGGCCTTTGCCGCCGGCCGCAACGCGCTGGACGGCAAGAGCGCGTCTGGCTTAGATTGAAGCATTTGATGGAGGAAAATCGGTCCACTCGGCTAGGCGCGTCGCGTAGCGCGATGTGGTGCATCGGGCAAGCGGCGCAACAACGCCGATGGGCCGATTTTCCCCACCCCGAAAGGAAAGAAGATGTTGAAATCCTGCGGTGCATGGGCCGGGCGATTTTGCCCCCTGGCGTCGTTGGCTTCCGCTTGTGGTGGGGAGGCACCACGGCGCGAAACCCGCCTAGCCAGCGACCAAAATCGATCCGGTCAAATGCTTCAATCTAAGCCAGACGCGCTCTAAGTCGCATGGGTGCCGCGCTGACCATCGCCATCCTGCTGGCGCTTTCCGTTTCGATCGTCCGCATCGCCGCCGTCGCCATGCGGCTGACCGGCCTGCCGGAAAACATCGCCCGGTTCCAGAGCGTTTCGGCGCTGACCGGCACCGGCTTCACCACCCACGAGGCGGAGATGATCGTCAACTATCCGGTGCGCCGGCGCATGGTCGTTACCCTGATGGTGCTCGGCAATCTCGGCCTGGTGTCGGTGGCCGCGACCTTCATCGTCGCATTCGTCAACACCGGCAGCGACCTGCACAACATCGCCGTACAGGCGGCGGTGATCGTCGTTGCGATCGGCATCACCTTCTTCGTCACCAGCAACAAGACGCTCGACCGGCGCATGTGCGATCTGATCGGCGTGCTGCTGATGCGCTACACCGCGCTCGGCGCGATGGGCTATCACCGTATCCTGCAGCTCGGCGAGGATGTCAGCGTCGCCGAGCACGACTATGCGGGGCCCGAGCCGGCGCCGCTAGGGGCAGTCGACCTGCACGGCCAGACCCTGCTGGCGATCCGGCCGGCCTGCAGTCGCGCGCTCAAACCCGTTACCGCCGAAGTGATGCTCGAGCCGGGCGACACGCTGGTGTTAAGCGGCCCCGAGGCGGCGCACGAGGCCGTCGCCGAAAGCCTCCATAGCACCGCCGCCGGCAAGGCATAGGTCGCGAGATCTTTCCGATTCCGGTTGACAGCGGCGATCAGCCGGTCCTACAAAACATCATTGCCAGGGGAGCTCCAGGAAGGAGCTGAGAGGCCGATGGGGTGCGCGAGCACCGGTTCGGCGACCCTTTGAACCTGATCCAGTTAGCGCTGGCGTAGGGACGGTTTCGGCGGTCGTCGTTTGGATTCCCTTCTCGGACTCCCGTTTCGGCACCGCGATTTTCCCCACAAAAGCGTGAATTGGGTCCCGTGAGCTGATCAGGGAGAGCCATATGAACGCCGTCACACCCACCGTCACCGAAGGGCCGCTGCCCGCCTCGCGCAAGATCTATGCGCGCGGCACGATCCACCCGGACATCCGCGTGCCGCTGCGCGAGATCGCGCTGCATCCGACCGCCGGCGAGCCGCCGGTCACGGTCTATGACAGTTCCGGACCCTATACCGATCCGGATGTGGCGATCAATATCGCCGCCGGCCTGCCGAAGCTGCGTGCGTCCTGGATCGTGGCGCGCGGCGATGTCGAAGCCTATGACGGCCGAACCGTCACGCCGGCCGATAACGGCTTCGTCAGCGGCGAACGGCTGACGCCCGATTTTCCCGTTCGCAGCCGGCCATTGCGCGCGAAAAGCGGAAAACCAGTCAGCCAACTCGCTTATGCGCGGGCGGGCATCGTCACGCCCGAGATGGAATTCGTCGCCATCCGCGAAAATCTCGGCAGGCAGGCACTGAAAGGTCACCGCGCCCGCAATGGCGAGAGCTTCGGCGCCGCCATTCCCGACCATGTCACGCCGGAATTCGTCCGCGACGAGGTGGCGCGCGGCCGCGCCATTATCCCGTCCAACATCAATCACCCGGAAGCTGAGCCGATGATCATCGGCCGCAATTTCCTGGTCAAGATCAACGCCAATATCGGCAATTCGGCGGTCACGTCGTCGATGGCCGAAGAGGTCGAGAAGATGGTCTGGGCGATCCGTTGGGGCGGCGACACGGTGATGGACCTGTCGACCGGACGCAACATCCACAATATCCGCGAGTGGATCATCCGCAACGCGCCGGTGCCGATCGGCACCGTGCCGCTCTATCAGGCGCTGGAAAAGGTCGGCGGCGTCGCCGAGGATCTGACCTGGGAGGTCTATCGCGACACGCTGATCGAACAGGCGGAACAGGGCGTCGATTATTTCACCATCCATGCCGGCGTGCGCCTGCATTATGTGCCGCTGACCGTCGACCGCGTCACCGGCATCGTCTCGCGCGGCGGCTCGATCATGGCGAAATGGTGCCTGCATCACCACCGCGAAAGCTTTCTCTACGAGCATTTCGAGGACATCTGCGACATCTGCGCCGCCTATGACGTGTCGTTCTCCCTCGGCGACGGCCTGCGGCCGGGATCGATCGCCGACGCCAATGACGCGGCCCAGTTCGCCGAACTGGAAACGCTGGGCGAGTTGACGCAAATCGCCTGGCGCAAGAACTGCCAGGTGATGATCGAAGGCCCCGGCCACGTGCCGATGCACAAGATCAAGGAGAATATGGACAAGCAGCTCGCCACCTGCGGCGAGGCGCCGTTCTATACGCTCGGACCGCTCGCCACGGATATCGCGCCCGGCTATGACCACATCACCTCAGGCATCGGCGCGGCGATGATTGGCTGGTACGGCACCGCCATGCTCTGCTACGTCACCCCGAAGGAACATCTCGGCCTGCCCGACCGGGATGACGTCAAGACCGGCGTCATCACCTATAAGATCGCGGCGCATGCGGCCGACCTCGCCAAGGGCCATCCGGCCGCGCAAGCGCGCGACGACGCGCTGTCGCGGGCGCGTTTCGAGTTCCGCTGGGAGGATCAGTTCAACCTGGCGCTCGATCCGGAAACCGCGCGGGACTTCCACGACCAGACCCTGCCGAAGGAGGCCCATAAGGTCGCCCATTTCTGCTCCATGTGCGGGCCGAAATTCTGCTCCATGCGCATTTCGCACGACATTCGCAGCGAGGCGCAAAAGGAGGGCATGCAGGCGATGGCCGAAAAGTTCCGCGCCGGCGGCGATCTCTACATGCCACTGGACAAAGCGGAAACGGTGGAGGACCCGGCGTCGTGACGATCACCATTGCCGGCGCGGGCGTCGCAGGACTGGTCGTCGCCACCGAACTTGCCGATCGCGGCCAGGCGGTCGAGGTGGTCGAGCGTGGGCCGGCACCGGGACCGCAGGCCTGTTCCTGGTATGCCGGCGGCATGCTCGCGCCCTGGTGCGAGCGCGAGCGCTCGGAAGAGCCGGTGCAGCGGCTCGGACAGGAAGCGATCCCCTGGTGGGAGCGCCAGGTGCCCGGCGTCACGCGGCGCGGCTCCCTTGTGCTGACGACCGATCGCGACCGGTGCGAACTCGACGCCTTCGCCCGCCGCACCGAAACCCATCAAAGCCTCGATGACGATGCGCTGGCGGCGCTGGAGCCGGACCTCGCCGGCCGGTTCCAGCGCGCGTTGCATTTCCCGCACGAGGCCCATCTCGATCCGCGCGCGGCGCTGGTCACGCTGGTTGATCGGCTGCGCGGGCGCGGCGTTTCCATGCGTTTCGGCACCACGCTCGAAAGCCGCCGCCGGACCGGCGGCATCCTCGTCGACGCCCGCGGCTTTGCGGCGCGCGGTCGGCTCAAGGACCTGCGCGGCGTGCGCGGCGAAATGCTGCTGGTGCGCTGCCGTGACCTCCGCCTCAGCCGCCCGGTGCGACTGATTCATCCGCGCTTTCCCGCCTATGTGGTGCCCCATGGCGACGGGCTTTACATGATCGGCGCAACGCAGCTCGAATCGGAAAGCCGCACCGGCATCACGGTGCGCGGCGCCGTCGACCTGCTGAACGCCGCCTATGCGCTGCATCCGGCCTTCGCGGAGGCGGAGATCGTCGAAACAGGCGCGGATCTGCGCCCCGCCTTCCCCGACAACCTGCCGCGCATTCGACGGCACGGGCGCACCGTCCATCTCAACGGCCTTTATCGCCACGGCTTCCTGCTCGCGCCGGCCTGCGCGCGGATGCTCGCCGATACGCTCGCCGATCCCACCATCATACCGGAGCTCATGGATGAAGATCATCGTGAACGGCAAAGCGCATGACGTCGCCGCCGGGCGTCTGCCCGACCTGCTGCAGGAACTCGACCTGCCGGCCGACCATGTCGCCACCGCCCTCAACGGCCGTTTCGTTCCGAAAGCCGAGCGCGCCGCAACCGCATTGACCGACGGCGACCGGGTCGAGGTGCTGTCGCCGATGCAGGGAGGCTAAAAATGATCGACCTCTATGGTGTGGAATTGACCTCCCGGCTGCTCCTGGGCACCGCTCAATACCCCTCGCCGGCCATCCTGGCCAAGGCCGTCAAGGCATCGGAGACACAGGTGGTGACGGTCTCGCTGCGGCGCGAAGCCGCCGGCGCGGAAGCGGGCGGACATTTCTGGTCGCTGATCCGCGACCTCGGCGTCGGCGTGCTGCCCAACACCGCCGGCTGCCACAGCGTCAAAGAGGCGGTGACGACGGCGGAGATGGCGCGCGAACTGTTCGGAACCGACTGGATCAAGCTCGAGGTGATCGGCGACAACGACACGCTCTGTCCCGATCCCTTCGGCCTGACCGAGGCGGCGCGGATCCTGAGCGAGGACGGTTTCAACGTCTTTCCCTATACGACGGAGGATCTGGTGACCGCCGAAAGGCTGCTCAACGCCGGCTGCCGGGTGCTGATGCCCTGGGGCGCGCCGATCGGCACGGGACGCGGCCTCAGCAATGTCTACGGGCTGCGCACGCTGCGCGCCCATTTTCCCGACGTGCCGATGATCATCGACGCCGGGCTCGGCCTGCCGTCGCACGCGGCACAGGCGATGGAACTGGGCTTCGACGCGGTGCTGCTCAACACGGCCGTGGCCCGCGCCGGCGATCCGGTTGCCATGGCCCGCGCCTTCGCCGACGCCGTGCGGGCCGGCGCCGCGGCGCGGCTGGCCGATCCGATGGAGCCGCGCGACATGGCGGCACCATCCACGCCGGTGCTCGGCAAGGCGGTGCTGGCATGAGGCTCGACCGTTTCTATCCGATCGTCGACAATGCCGACTGGATCGCCCGGCTGCTGCCGCTCGGTGTCCGGCTGGTGCAACTGCGCATCAAAGATGCGCCGCCCGAGGTGGTCGACGACGAGATCGGTCGGGCCAGGGCGATCTGTGCGCGCCATCGCTGCCAGCTTATCGTCAACGATTATTGGCGGGCCGCCATCGATGCCGGCTGCGACGCCGTGCATCTCGGCCAGGGTGACCTCACCGGCGCCGATGTGCCGGCGATCCGCCGCGCCGGCATACGGATCGGTATCTCCACCCACGACCATGCGGAGTTGGACCGGGCGCTGTCTGTCGATCCCGATTATGTCGCGATCGGCCCGATCTATCCCACGGTCCTGAAGGCGATGCCGTGGGCGCCGCAAGGCCTGGAGCGGATCGGCGAGTGGAAGCGAACGATTGGCGACACGCCGCTAGTGGCGATCGGCGGACTGACGGTTGAGCGCCTGCCCGGCGTCTTCGCCGCCGGGGCCGACAGCGCCGCCGTCGTCACCGACATTTCCCGTCACGCCGATCCCGAGGCGCGTGCGCGGCAATGGATCGCGGCGACGCGCCAGCGCGCGGCATGACGGCGCCGGTGGTGATCATCGCCGGCTCCGACCCGAGCGGCGGTGCCGGCCTGTCGCGCGATATCGACACACTGGCCCGGCTCGACGGCACGGCACGGCCGGTGGTCACTGCCGTCACCGCCCAGACCGACGGGGCGGTGAAACGCATCGCCTGCCTGCCGCCGGCGATGGTCACAGCGCAATTGGATGCCGCGTTGACCGGCTGCCCGCCCGGCGCAGTTAAGATCGGCATGCTGGGCAGTGCCGCCATCGCCGAAGCCGTCGCCGGGCGGCTGGCGGCGGAAGGGGCACCAATTGTGCTCGACCCGGTCCTGGCCGCCTCCTCCGGCGCAACCCTGCTGGACCGGGCCGGTCGGGAGGCGACGATCTGGACGCTGTTTCCGAACACCTATCTGCTCACCCCCAACCTGCCGGAGGCCGCCGCGCTGACCGGCCGACCAGCGGCAAAGGATGCCGACGGCATCGCTTGCCAAGCCGAGATGCTGCTTGCCCTCGGACCACGCTTCGTGTTGATCAAAGGCGGCCATGCCAGTGGCGAAGCAGCGGTCGATCGTCTGTTTTCGGTCCATGGCCTCGTCGCAAGCCTGAACGCCCCGCGCCGATCCGGCACACGGCGCGGCACCGGCTGCATGCTGGCGACCGCCATTGCCGCCTTCCTGGCGCGCGGCCGGGACGCCGCGGATGCCTGCCGGGCGGCGAAGGAGGTTGTTTGGAGAGAACTATAAGCGCCGGCTTGCCGAAAAAGACGCAAGAACGCAAATGTCGACTCGATTGGTGCCTGAAGTTGATGTTCTTAGAGACCGAACTGCTTGTCCCGGCACAGCGATCCGCCAGGTCCGGCGCGCGTAAGCCGGTTCCGTCGCGCAATCGACAGGCCTGTTGCGAAAGCGGCGACAAAGACGAACTCTTCATCAAGGACGGCCACAAGAAGCGAATAATACGGAAAGCCCGCGACAGGCCGCTGTTCAACAAACCCTGTCGCAGTGGTGTCAGGATTTACCGAACAACATATGCTGATATATCTTGGGAGTTGTCGGGAGGTTTGGAGATGTTGTTCCTTGTTCGCAAGAAATCGGTCGCATGGGCCAGTTTCGCCATCGTTTTGATCGCTGCTCTGGCAGCAGGGTTCGCACAACCGGCCCGCGCTGATACCGTTGACGACTGTGCGGGGCACCGCGATTTGGACCTCAGGATTGGTAGCTGCACGGCCCTGATCCAAAGCGGCAGGTGGATCGGTCCAGATCTCGCCGCAGCCTACAACGATCGCGGCAACGCCTACGCCGACAAGGGCCTGTATGACCAGGCCATCGAGGACTACGACCAGGCCATCCAACTCGATCCGACCGTCGCCGTAATCTACGACAATCGCGGCAAAGCTTATGCCAAGAAGGGCCTTTATGGGCGCGCTATCGGAGACTACGACCAAGCTATCCGCCTCGACCCGACCGATGCCATGATCTACAACAATCGTGGCAATGCCTATGCCGGCAAGGGCCTGCATCAACGCGCCATCGACGACTACGACCAAGCTATCCGCCTCGACCCGACCGATGCCGCAGTTTACTACAATCGCGGCAACGCCTATGTCTACAGGGGTCTTTATGAACATGCCGTCGAAAACTACGGCCAAGCTATCCGTCTCGACCCGACCGATGCCGCAGTTTACTACAATCGCGGCAACGCCTATGCCGACTTGGGTCTTTATGAACACGCCATCTATGACTATGACCAAGCTATCCGTCTCGACCCAACCGATGCCTCGGCATATAACAATCGTGGCAACGCCTATGCCGACTTGGATCTTTATGACCGCGCTATCAGAGACTATGACCAAGCTATCCGTCTCGACCCAACCGATGCCGTTGTCTACGACAATCGCGGCAACGCCTATGCCGACAAGGGGCTTTATGACCGCGCTATCAGAGACTACGACCAGGCCATCCACCTCGACCCAACCGATGCCGTAATCTTCGACAATCGCGGCAAAGCCTATGCCGACTTGGGTCTTTATGGCCGCGCCATCGAAGATTACGACCAAGCCATCCATCTCCACCCGAGTGATGCCTTGGCCCGTTACAATCGCGGGCGCATATTGGCTTGGTTAGGTCGCATCGACGCCGCCAGGGCCGACCTGGACGATGCCGTCAGCTTTTCCCCACCGGAGCAGAGGCCGGACAGGTTGCAGGCGATGTGTTGGGAAATCGGCAAGATTGGTCGGGCCCGGCTTGCTGGCCCCTACTGCGATCAGGCGGCTGATATCCGCCCTGAAGCGCACACCCGTGATGGCCGAGCCTTCGTGCTATGGCAGCTTGGTGATATCGATGCGGCACGTCAGGAGCTCAATCTGGCCCACCGGTCCGCACCCGTTAGAGGCTTCTACGAGCCTGAGAAGCGCTTGGCCGAGTATCCGGTCATCCTGGCCCAGGGTATTCTGGCAAAGCTTGGTTACGAAGTCGCCGATCGCGAAGGAAAGCTCGGGCCCAATACGATGACCGCGCTCTGGGCCTTTCAGCGCATACATCCCCTCTTGGTCGATGGACAGCTGACTGATGAGGTGATCGCAGCTCTCAAGGCGGCACGGCCGAACTGAGATTGCCCGCACCCTGACCGCCGCGGCGTTCTTCCGAAGCAGTGCCGCTCAAAAATCATGTTTGCGGATATTGCGCAGGATTTTCCGCAGCGTGCCGACAAACCGGAGATGTTCGTCCGCTGGGATGCCGGCAAAGAGATCCCGATAGGTTTCGGCGACGCCCGGCCAGACCTGCCTGAAAAGCTGACGCCCCTTCTCGGTGATATGGATATAGCGCACGCGGCTGTCGCGCGCGCCGGGCCGGCGGCGGATCAGGGCCTCGGCCTCCATCACATCCAGCGTGCGGCTCAGCGTCGACTGCTCGATCACCGCATAGACCGCCAGCTCATTGGTCATCAGCCCGTCGACCACCGACAGCACCGCCAGCGTGCGCATCTTGGCGATCGACTGCCCCTCGGCGCCGAGCCTGTCCTGCAGGCGCTGGTTGTAGCGCCCCATGATGCTGTTCATCAGATAGGGCGCGAAGTGTCCCAGGCCGATTTCGCCCAGCGTTTGAGGCGGCGCCCCGTTCTGCGCCGTGTCGTCGGCCGGCACGGTGCTGTCGGCCATGGGCGCCCCCTACATCGAATTCGGGATGATCAGCGCCAGCGACGGCACGGCGATCAGAAGCGCCAGCCGCACCACATCCATGGCGACGAACGGCAGTACCCCGGCATAGATACGCTCGATCGGAATTTCGGGCGCGACGGAGCGCATGACGAAGACGTTCATGCCGATCGGCGGTGTGATGAAGCTGAGCTCGGTGGCGATGATGACGAAAATGCCGAACCAGATCGGGTCGAAACCGAGCGCGGTGACGATCGGAAACAGCACCGGCACCGTCAGCGTCACCATCGACAGGCTTTCCAGCAGGCAGCCGAGGATCAGATAGATGACGATGATCATGAAGATCACCGCATAGGGGCCGACGCCGAGCGCTGTGATCCAGCTCCGCAGATCGGTCGTCAGACCGGAGAAATTGACGTAATTGAGGAAATAGAGCGCGCCGAACAGGATGAAGAACATCACCGCCGTGGTCTTGGCGGTGTGAAACAGCGTGTTCAGCGTTTCATGGAAGGTGAGCCGGCCGCGCACGAAGGTCAGGAGCAAAGCGCCGCCTGCGCCCATGCCCGCCGCTTCCGTGGCGGTAAAGACGCCGATATAGATGCCGCCGAGCACGAAGACGAAGAGAAACAATGCCCAGCCGACGCCCTTCAGAGCCCGCAGGCGTTCCAGCAGCGGCAATTTGGTCTGGGTCTCCAGATGCTCGCGACGGATCACCAGCGACAGCCGCACCGCAATGATGTAGCCGATCACGCCGACCAGACCCGGCAGCACGCCGGCCAGGAACAGCGCGCCGATATTCTGCTGCGTCAGGATGCCGTAGATCACCAGGATGACGGAGGGCGGGATAAGGATGCCGAGCGTCCCGCCGGCGGCGATCGACGAGGCGGCGAGCCGGTCGGAATAGCCGTATCTGCGCATCGCCGGCAGCGAGATCCGCGCCATGGTGGCGGTGGTCGCCAGCGACGAGCCGCACACCGAGGAAAACCCGCCGCAGGCGACGATCGTCGCCATGGCGAGCCCGCCCTTGCGGTGGCGCAGCCAGGCATTGGCGGCCGCGTAGAGATCGCCGGCCACGCCCGATTGCACCACCAGATTGCCCATCAGCAGGAACAGCGGCACCACCGACAGCGTGTAGTTGCGGCCGCTGTCGAAGAACACCTGGCCGACCAGCGACAGTGCCGGGTTGAAGCCGATGATGGAAACCACGCCGACGAAGCCGATCGCCGCCATCGCGAAGGCGATCGGAACGCCGGCGAAAATCAGCAGCAGGAGCGCCGCGACTCCGATCGGCCACTCCATCACACGCCCCCGCCTTCCTGCCCCCGCGGCACGCGGAACACCGCCATCAGGAACGTCATCACCGCGCTGGCGCCGGTGATGATCGCAGCCCCTTTGCAGATCGGCGCCAGTGGCGCCCGGAGATAGACCGTCACCTCGTTGTAGCTGGCCAGCAGGGTCGCGTGTTTCCACAACTGCCAGGCGATGACCGCGAGCGCCACCGACACGAACAGGCGCGCCAGGTTGAGCTGCAGCCGGGCGAGAAACCCCCGCAATTGCGCGGTGAACAGGTCGACCGTGATGTGGCTGTCATCCAGGCACACGGCCGGCAGACCGATGAAGATGATCGCCATCAGCAGGATCTCGGTATACTCACCGGCGCCCGGCAGCGGGCTCGACAGGACGTAGCGCCCGATCACGTCGATGATGGTGACGAAGGTCAGGGCCAGCAGCAGCACGCTGCTGAGCACGGCCGTGACCAACCGGAACCATCGCCGCAACCAGGCGACGGGCGTGTCGGCCTGCGGCGTCATTGCTGCGCTGCGACGCCGCTCTTCAGCTTCTCAAGCGCGGCATCGAAATCCACGCCCTGGCTTTCGTAGCTCGCGCGCACGCCGTCAACGATCGGCTGCACGGCCGTTTCCAGCGCCGCCAGTTCCTCCGGCGTCGCGTCATGGAAGGTCACCTTGCCGGCGATCGCCTCGAGGCCGGCCACATCGGCGGCATCCCAGGCCTGGCCGGCCATGCGCACGAACGCCTCACCGGAAACGCTCTCGATCGCCGCCTTGTCCGCGTCGGACAGGCTGTTGAACTTGTTCTCGTTCATGACGAAGAAGAAGGAGACGTTGTAAAGGCCGCCCGGCGCGCGAAAGCCCTGAGTCAGGAGCCCGTCGAGCTTGAAGAACGGGATCGATTCGGCCGGGAAAAAGATCCCGTCGGCGACGCCGCCCGACAGCATCTCATAGGATTGCGGCGCCGGCGCCTGGATGGCAACCATGTCCATCACGCCGGCGAGCTGGTTGGTCACGCTGCTGGCGACACGGACCTTGGCGCCGGACAGCGCCTCCATCGGCGTGACATCGCGGTCCTTGGTATAGAGAATGCCTGGCCCGTGGGTAAACACGCCGAGCAGTTTGGTGCCGCGGTGTTCATCGGCAGCGGCCAGATCATTCGAATAAACATCCCAATAGGCGAGCGACAGATCCTCGGCGCTGTCCGACAGGAACGGCAGTTCGGCGATCTCGGTCAGCTTGAAGCGCCCCGGCGTGTAGCCATGCACGCCGAAGGTCAGGTCCACCACGCCATTGGCGGCGAGATCGAAATGCGCCGGCGGCGGCCCGACCGGTGCATCGAGGATCTGCACCGTCACGCGGCCATCGGTGGCTTCCTTTACCTGTTCCGACCAGGGCACCATCATGTCCTTGACGATCGGGTGCGACGGCGGCAGCCAGCTCGACATGCGCAGGAGCACGTCCTCGGCCTGTGCGCCGACCGTCATCGCGGCCGACACAATAAATGCATTTGCAATTATCTTGAAGCGATACGTCATCCGATTTCCTCCCGTGATGACACAGAAACTCCCATCATCATTCATGTTTGAGCCGATATTTCAAGAAAAAAATCCCAGCCCCCGGCTTACCAAGATATATGCAAACAAAATATTTTATATTTAAAACTTGACAGCGGAAAATCCGATCGATCATAGTTTCGCAACGGTTTTTCGCGGAAAGGCGCAGACAGTCAGATGCCGGAACTCAGGCTCACCGTCACCCGGTCGGCCGCAGCCACGCCGCAGATCAGAACCATCACGCTGGCACCGGCGGAGGGCGGCGCGCTGCCGGGCTACCGGGCCGGCGCCCATATCCGTGTGCGGCTGCCGGAGGGCGGCGACCGACCCTATTCGCTCGTCAATGACGATCCGTCGCCGCAGGCCACGGCCAATCCGTCCTTCTATCGGCTGGGCGTGCGCCTGGAGGAGGATAGCGCCGGCGGTTCGCGGTTCATGCACGGCCTGCGCGCCGGCGACATCGTCACCGCCTCGGAACCGGAGAACCAGTTCGCCCTGACCGACGAGGCGACGCCGATCGTGCTCGTGGCCGGCGGCATCGGCATCACGCCGATCCTGTCCATGGCCAGCGAATTGAAAGCCGCTGGCCGGCCCTTCGCCTTTCACTACAGCGGCCGCAGCCGTTCCGCGCTGGCCTTTCTCGAACCGCTCGCCGATTTGTGCGGCGACGCGCTGACCGTCCATTGCGACGACGAGGCCGACACCGCGCTCGATATCGACAGCCTGGTCGCCGCACTCGATCCCGGCATCCATCTCTATGTCTGCGGCCCGCGCGGGATGATCGAAGCGGTGCGCGAGCGCGCCCATGCACGGGGCTTCGACAAGGCGCATGTGCATTTCGAACTGTTCAGCAAACATGACGAGCAGGTGGAGGGTGGCGCGTTCGAGGTCGAGATCGCGTCGACCGGTCAGGTCTTTACAGTGCCGCCGGACCGGTCGATCATCGAGGTGCTGGAAGACGCCGGGATCGATCTGATCTATGACTGCCAGCGCGGCGATTGCGGCATTTGCCAGACGGCGGTGCTGGAGGGCGTGCCCGATCACCGCGACGTCATCCTGACCGACGAGGAGCGCGCCGCCAACGATGTCATGCAGATTTGCGTATCGCGGGCCAAATCGGACAAACTTGTCCTCGATCTTTAAACGCGAATCCGAGCCATGCGGGAGGAAAAGCCATGGGCAGATATAGCGGTAATCCGGCCGCGGTCGCGGCACTGATACAGCCGACCCAGGTGCATCGCGACGTCTATATCGAAGACGAGATCTTTGAATTGGAGATGAAGCATCTCTTCGCCAATACCTGGGTGTTCGTCGGCCATGACAGCCAGGTGCCCAATCCGGGCGACTATTTCGCCACCGAAATCGGTCGGCAGCCGGTGTTGATGGCGCGCCATTCCGATGGCGAGGTCTATGTCATGCACAATCGCTGCCCGCACAAGGGCACAAAGATCGTCATCGACCGCACCGGCAATACCGGCAAATTCTTCCGCTGCCCCTATCATGCCTGGTCCTTCAAGACCGATGGCTGCCTGCTGGCGATCCCCCTGAAGAAAGGCTACAAGGAACCGGCCTGGAGCAAACCGAGGCGGCCAAGGGCTTGGCGCAGGTGGGCGCGGTGAAGAACTATCGCGGCTTCGTCTTTGCCCGGCTTAACGCGGACGGCCCGTCCTTCGAGGATTATTTCGGCGAGTCGCTCAGTTCCATCGATAATATGGTCGACCGCTCGCCCGTCGGCCGGCTCGAGGTCGCCGGGCCACCGCTGCGCTATATGCATCAATGCAACTGGAAAATGCTGGTCGAGAACCAGACCGATACCTGCCATCCCATGGTGGCGCATGAAAGCTCGGCCGGCACGGCCGTCAAATTGTGGGAGTCGCTGGACAAGCCCGCCGACGCCGAGAAGCCGATGGCGATGGAGGTGATCGCTCCCTTCATGTCGCCCTACGAGTTCTTCGAAAAGATGGGCATCCGCACCTGGCCGAACGGCCACGGCCACACCGGCGTGCACCACTCGATCCATTCCGACTACTCGGCCGTGCCCGGCTATTTCGACAGCATGGTCGAGGCCTATGGCGAGGAGCGGGCACGGGCGATCCTCGGCGAAAACCGGCACAACACGGTCTATTTTCCCAACATCATGATCAAGGGGCCGATCCAGCAACTGCGCATCTTCATTCCGCTGGCCGCAAACAAGACGCTGGTCGAGAGCTATATCTACCGGCTCGTCGGTGCCCCCGACATGCTGCTCGAACGCACGGCGATGTACAATCGGCTGATCAACGCGCCGACCTCCGTCGTCGGCCATGACGATCTGGAAATGTATGAGCGGGCGCAGGAAGGCCTGCACTCCGACGGGCTGGAATGGGTCAATGTCCAGCGGCTCTTTGCCGACGGTGAGGATTTCGACGAAACAGCGGTCGAGAACGGCACGACGGAGCGGCAGATGCGCAACCAGTTCCAGGCCTGGAAGAAATATATGACGCTGTCGATGCACGCGCCGGAAGAAAGGGCGGATCCATGAGCTTTCCGACCCGTGACGACCTGATCGACTATGTCTATGAGGAAGCCCGGATGATCGATGACGGGCGTTTCGACGAATGGCTGTCGCTATGGACCGAAGACGGCTATTACTGGATGCCGCTCGATTATCAGCAGGAGGATCCGAAGCTGGTCACCTCGCTAATGTATGAGGACGAATTCCTGCGCAAGCTCCGGGTGGAACGGCTGAAGGGCGAACGCACCTTCTCGCAGAAACCGAAAAGCCGCTGCCACCATGTGCTGCAGCGGCCCTTCATCGATGTGGTGGATCGCGACAACGGGCTGTTCGTCACCCACACGCCGTTCCACTATGTCGAAACCCGGCTGGACGAGCAGTTTCTGCTCGCCGCCAATGCGCGCCACGAACTCATCCTGCAGGACGGCGCCCTGAAAATCCGGCTGAAACGCGTCGACCTGCTGAACAGCGACGCGGCCTTCGGCAATATTCAGCTCTTCCTTTAAGCGGATGGCCGGCAAGACGTCACAGGCCCGCAGCGTCTTTTCGCTGTTCGACGCCGCGGCGCGGCGCTGGCCGCAACGCCCTTTCCTGGACGTGCTGCCGGAAACCGCCGCCGCCTACGGCATTGCGGCGGGCGCGCTCACCTACGACGCTGCCCGGACCTCGGTGGCGGCGTTGACGGCTGCCTATCGCAGCGCCGGCTATCCGGCCGGCGCGCGGGTGATGCTGCTTGTCGAAAACCGTCCGTCCTTCGTGTTGCACTGGCTGGCGCTCAACGCGCTCGGCATCTCCGTGGTGCCGGTCAACCCGGATTTGCGGGAGTCGGAACTCGACTATATGGCGGCCCATGCCGAGCCCGTGCTGGCGGTCGCAGTCGCCAACCGCATCGCCGATCTCGAGGGGGCGAGCCGCCGCTCAGGCATCGGTTTTCCGGTGATCGCACCGGAAGACACCCTGCCCCGCTTCGCCGGCAAGGCGCCGGCACCGGGGATGGACACATCCCCGCCGGCGCGCGAGGCGGCGATGCTCTATACGTCCGGCACCACCGGACACCCCAAGGGCTGCATCCTCTCCAACAGCTATTTCCTGCATGCCGGCGACTGGTATGCCGGCGCCGGCGGCGTCTGCGCCCTGTCGCAGGAGGGCGAGCGGATGATCACGTCGCTACCGATGTTCCATATGAACGCCATGGCCTATTCGCTGATGGCCATGATCACGGTCGGCGGTTGCCTGATTGTGCTCGACCGGTTCCATCCACGCAGTTGGTGGGACAGCGTGCGGGCAAGCCGCGCCACCTGCCTGCACTATCTCGGCGTCATGCCGTCGATCCTGATGAAGGCGCCACCGTCGCCACGCGACCGCGACCACGCCGTGCGCTTCGGCTTCGGGGCCGGCATCGACCCGAAGCTGCAGGTGCCGTTCGAAGAACGCTTCGGAATCCCGCTGGTCGAAGCCTGGGCGATGACGGAGACCGGCGCCGGTGCTGTGATCGCCGCCAATCGTGAGCCGCGCCGCCGCGGCGTCAGTTGCCTTGGCCGCCCCGAAGGCGCCGTCGAAGCCCGCATCGTGACCGATGACGGGCATCCGGCCGGCGCCGGCGAACCGGGCGAATTGCTGGTCCGTCACGCCGGTTCCAATCCGCGCCATGGGTTCTTCACGGCCTATTACAAGGATCCTGAAGCGACCGCGGCGGCATGGGAAGGCGGCTGGTTCCACACCGGCGACATCGTCATGCGCGACGCCTCCGGCGATTTTTTCTTCGTCGACCGCAAGAAAAACGTCATCCGCCGCAGCGGCGAGAACATTGCCGCCGTCGAGGTCGAGACGGTGCTGATGCAGCATCCGGAGATCCGCGCGGCGGCGGTGGCGGCCGCCCCCGACCCGGTGCGCGGCGACGAGGTGTTCGCCTGTCTCGTCGTCGACGGCGACGGCGGCCCCGATCGGGCGCGCGCCATCGTCGCCTGGTGTCTCGAGCGCATGGCCTATTACAAGGCGCCGGGCTACGTCGCCTTTGTCGACGCCCTGCCGCTGACCGCCACCCAGAAGATCCAGCGCGGCGCGCTGAAGGCCGAAATCCGACGGCTGCTCGATAACCAGACGGCTTATGATACGCGCGCGATGAAAAAGCGCCTGGTGCCGTCATGAACACGCGCCGGCAGGGCTATGACGGCGTCGTGCTCACTGCACCGGTCACGGTTCCCTACCATCGCTTTTCCAAGGAAACGGCGCATTGGTGGATCGCCCGCGCGCTGCGCGCGCTGGTGACCTCGGTCGGCATCGTCAAGGACGATCTGGACGGCCTGTCGATATCGAGCTTCACCCTGTTTCCGGACAGCGCGGTGGGCCTGACCCAGCATCTCGGCCTGAGCCCGCGCTGGCTCGACCATATCCCCTTCGGCGGTGCCAGCGGCGTCGCCGCGCTGCGCCGCGCCGCCCGCGCCGTGCAGGCCGGCGACGCCGATATCGTCGCCTGCGTGGCCGGCGACACCAACCATGTCGATAGTTTCCGGCGCATGCTGTCGAGTTTCAGCCGCTTCGCCCAGGACGCCTCCTACCCCTATGGTGCCGGCGGCCCGAATGCCTGTTTCGCGCTGCTCACCGACCACTATATGCGGCACCACGGCGCCACCCGCGCCGATTTCGGCGCGATCTGCGTCGCCCAGCGCGACAACGCGCTGAAGAATCCGCACGCGATCATGAAAAAGCCGCTGACGCTGACCGACTATCTCGAGGCGCGGCCGGTTTCCGATCCGATCGCGCTCTATGATTGCGTCATGCCGGTCGCTGGCGCCGAGGCCTTTCTGGTGATGCGCGAGGAGGACGCCCGCGCCGCCGGCCTGCCGCATGCCCACATTCTGGCGACCATCGAACGCCACAACGCCTTTCCCGACGACGCGATCCAGATGCGCGGCGGCTGGGCGCTCGATATCGACGAGCTCTACGCCATGGCCGGCCTCGGCCCGGACGCGATTGACGTGCTGCAGACCTATGACGATTATCCGGTCATCGTGATGATGCAGCTTGAGGATCTCGGCTTTTGCGCCAAGGGCGAGGCGCCGCAATTCGTGCGCGCCCATGACCTGACCATCGGCGGCGACTTTCCGCACAACACCTCCGGCGGACAGCTCTCCGCCGGCCAGGCCGGCGCCGCCGGAGGCTATCTCGGCATGACGGAAGCGCTGCGCCAGGTCACGGGCGCGGCCGGGCCGACGCAGGTGGCCGGCGCGCGCGCGACCCTGGTGTCCGGTTTCGGCATGATCAATTACGACCGGGGCCTGTGTTCCGGCGCGGCCATTATCGGCGGAGGCGGATCATGACCCGGCCGCTCGGACCGCCGCCGAAGAAGGACCCGCAGAAACGCACCCGCGTGCCGACCATGCCGCCGCCCGCCCGCAGCCGCGCGGCGCTGGGCCTTGCGGCGGCCGCCGCCGAGGGTCGTTTCATGCTGCAGCGGTGCGGCGATTGCGGCGCCGTGCAATATCCGCCGCGCGATGCCTGCCGCGCCTGCCTGAGCACCGACCTTGCCTGGGAGGATGTCTCGCCGCTGGGACAGCTGATCGCCGAGACCACCGTGCGGACCAGCACCAATATCTACTTCCGGGAACGTGCGCCGTGGCGGGTCGGCACGGTGCTGCTTGATATCGGCCCGTCGGTGATCTGCCATGTGCATGGCGACGTCGCGGCGCAGGGCCGGGTGCGGCTGATCAACCGGCTGGACAAGGCCGGCCAGGGGGTGCTGTTCGCTCTGCCGACGGACACCACGCCGAATATGGAGGACGATCCTCACATGCGCGAAATGACATGCGATCCGAAATTCCGCCGGGTGCTGATCACCAACGCCCGCAGCGACACCACGCCAGCGCTCGCCCGGGCGCTCGCCGACGCCGGCGCGGCGGCGATCTTCGTCGGCGAGGCCGAGGGCTGGCGACCCTATCCGGGCCGTGCCGCGCTACAGGCGATGGACGGGGTCGAGATCCTGCCGCTCGACGTGACCGATACCGTTTCGGTGACCGAACTGGCCGGCGAGATCGGCGGCAAGACCGATATCCTCATCAACAACGCCCGTTTCGTGCGCCCCGGCGGGGTGTTCGACCGCGGCGACGTGGTGTTCGCCCGCGACGAGATGGAGGTGAATTATTTCGGCCTGATGCGGCTGGCCCAGGCCTTCGGGCCGGCGATGCGCGACCGCGGCGCCGATGGCGACAACAGTGCGGCCGCATGGGTGAACATCCTGTCGGTCCATGCCTGGTCCAACCTGCCGGCCTTCGGCGCTTTTTCCGCCTCCAGCGCGGCGGCCCTGTCGCTGGCGCAGAATCTGCGCGCGGCGCTGTGGCCGGGCGGCGTGCGGGTCATGAATGTCTTCACGGGGCCGACGGATGACGCATGGCACCAGCCGCTGCCGCCGCCCAAAGTGCAACCCGCCGCGCTCGCCCGCGCCGTGGTGTCGGGGCTGAAAGACGGGCTCGAGGACGTGTTCGTCGGCGATGTCGCCAAGGATCTGATCGAGCGCTGGCGCGCCGGCCCGAAGGTGCTCGAGCGCGAGATGATCGACGCCGGAGGCGCGCCATGAGCGCCGTCACGCGCAAGACCGGCGATTCCGCCGCCCTTCTGGCGGGCCTCGCCGCGGCGCTCACCGCCGGCGGCGTGCGCGTCGTCGATCTCACGCATACGCTCGACCCCGATTTTCCGGTGATCGTGCTGCCGCCGGAATTCGGTCAGTGCGCCCGGTTCCGCATGGAGGAGGTTTCGGCCTATGACCATCGCGGACCGGCCTGGAAATGGCACACTTTCAGCTGCGGCGAGCACACCGGCACCCATTTCGATGCACCGATCCATTGGATCTCCGGCCGCGATCTGCCGGACAACAGCGTCGACACAATCCCGACCGACCAGTTCATCGGGCCCGCCTGCGTCATCGATTGCAGCGCCGGCGC
>Ga0056108_1000167_pt1 | contig 24804 bp, 20 predicted proteins | sample WorMetG1BERMUDA1_FD_83875 | JGI IMG/M metagenome (GOLD analysis project Ga0056108, IMG submission 83875) | Marine gutless worms symbiont microbial communities from Max Planck institute for Marine Microbiology, Germany - Inanidrilus... ... | reverse complement strand
CGCCGACCAGTACCGTCGAACCCGGCCCATCAACCCCACTCCACAAATGCCCACTATCGATAATGGACACTATCGCCAGACCAACGCCGATAAACAGAGCGGGTTCACCGGACGGTTACTGATCAACAACCAGCCGTTCTCCTGTACGGAAACCTGGAAGATCCCGTTGAACGCCGTCGAGGAGTGGGAGGTCTACAACCACACGGAGGACCCGCACCCCTTCCACATCCATATCAATCCCTTCCAGGTGGTCTCCGGCGGTGACGTGGAGCCGGGCATCTGGCTGGATACCCTGGAACTGCCGCCCTTCGAGCGCATCACCTTCCGGACGCGTTTCAGCACCTACACCGGCAAGTTCGTCTTCCACTGCCACAACCTGACCCACGAGGATATGGGCATGATGCAGGCGGTCGAGGTGGTGGAGCGGGATATCTAACCGTCGGTCGACAGCCGCAGGACCATGGTTTCCTCATAGGGCCGGTCCGGGTCAATCCGCGTCGACGGGAAATCGGGGCGGTTGGGGCTGTCCGGATAGTGCTGGGTCTCCAGGCAAACGGCGCCGCGCGGCTGGAAATCACCGCCCAGGTGATTGGCCGTATAGACTTGAACGCCCGGTTGCGTCGAGCTGACGTCGAGAACGCGCCCGGATTCTGGGTCGCGTAGGCGGGCGGCGGGGCGCAACGAGCCCGGGTCGCCGTCAACGACATAGCTATGATCGAGACCCTTGGCCATGACCATCAGCGGGTGCGGGCTGCCGACCCTTTGGCCCAAGCGGGCCGGTTCCCGGAAGTCAAAGGGTGTGTCGACGACGTCGGCCATCTCCGGGAGCGGGATCATGGTGCCGTCGACCGGCAGGAACTTTTCGGCATGCACCGTCAACTCGTGATCGAGAACGCTGCCGCCGCCGGCCAGGTTGAAATAGGCGTGATGGGCCAGGTTGACGACGCTGGCCCGATCGCAGGTGGCGGCGAAGGTGACGGTGAGGCTGTCGTCGGCGTCGAGACGGTAGTCGACCGAGGCTTCCAGGTTGCCCGGGTAACCGGCATCGCCGTCAGGACTGGTCAGAGAAAAGCGGACCCGCGCGATGCTCTCGTCCGGCACATCGGCCCGCCACAGGCGCCGTCCGAAACCGCCCGAGCCGCCGTGCAGGTGGTTGGGTCCGTTGTTGCATTCGAGCTCATAGACTTTGCCGCCCAGTTCGAAACGCCCCTGGGCGATGCGGTTCCCGTAACGGCCGACGACGATGCCCATGGAGGCGCCGTCGCCCGCGTAACCCGCGGCGTCGCCGTAGCCGAGGACGACGTTGGCGAGGCGGCCGTCTCGGTCCGGCGTCTCGAGGGAGACCAGGGCGGCACCGAATCCGCAGACCGCCACCCGGCAGCGGCCGCCGGCATCGAGACGGTAAAGGGAGGCCGGTCCTTCCGGCGTGTCGCCGAAGGCTTCGGCGGTTACGGCTGGACGATCGCCGTTCAATGGGCCGCCTGGTTGCGCGGTTTCCAGCCCTCGGGGAGCTGGCCGAGGATGATCAGGCTGAGGACATCGTCCTTAGTCACCTCATCGATCGGATGGGTGCCGACGCAACGGCCGTTCTTCATGACCATGATGCGGTCGCAGAGATCGAAGACGTCGTGCATGTCGTGGCTGATCAGGAAGATGCCGATGCCTTCTGAGCGCAACTGTTTGGTGATGTCGGCGACCATTTGGGTCTCCGACGGACCCAGGGCCGCTACCGGTTCGTCCATGATCAGGATGCGGGCGTCGAAATAGATGGCCCGGGCAATGGCGACGACCTGGCGCTGGCCGCCGGACATGTTGCGCACCGCATCGTTGATGTTGGTGAAGTTGGGATTGAGGCGCTGCAGGACGCCGCGGGATTCCGCCTCCATGGCGTCATCGTCGAGCGTCCCGTAGGACGTCATCAACTCGCGCCCCAGGAACAGGTTGGCCGGGGCGTTCAGGTTGTCGGCCAGGGCCAGGGTCTGGTAGATGGTCTCGATGCCGTAGGAGCGGGCGTCGCGCGGGTTCTCGATTGTCGCTTCCTGGCCGCGCACCAAGATCTCGCCGCCGTCCTTCGGTAATGCGCCGGCCAGGATGTTCATCAGGCAGGACTTGCCGGCCCCGTTGTGACCCAATACGCCGACCACTTCTCCGGGGTAGAGATCGACGGATACGTCCTCGACGGCGTGGACACCGCCGAAGCGTTTCTGGATACCGCGCATCTCGACCAGTTTTTCTTTTTCCATGGCCGTTCTCCCTACCGGCGTGATTTGTAAAGCGTGTCGAACCAGACGGCGAGCAGAAGCACCAGACCAATGATCACCTGGCGCATGGCGCTCGAAACGCCCATCAGCACCATGCCGTTCTCCAGGCTCTGCATGATGACCGCACCCATGATGGCGCCGGCGATGGAGCCGACACCGCCGGCCAGTGAGGTGCCGCCGATGACAGCGGCGGCGATGACGCTCAATTCCGCCAAAAGACCCATGGAATTGGCCCCGGCGTTGAGCCGGGCCGTCGTGATGACGGCGGCGATACCGCAGAGGATGCCCATGACGACGAAGATCATCACCGTCGTCTTCTTGACGTCGATGCCCGACAGCTCGGCCGCCTGTGGGTTGCCGCCCATGGCGAAGACGTAGCGTCCGAAGCGCGTAACCTTGGAAATCAGGGTCATGCCGACGACGACGGCGATGAGGATCAGAACCGGGATCGGAATGCCGCGGGGGATTTCCGTTCTCGGTTTGTAGTAGGAGTTCATGACGATGACGAAGGCGATGATCAGGACGGCCCACATGGCGACCAGCGCCACTTCGATGGCGATCGGCTTCGTCGGGAAGTTGTGTTTGACGCGGCTGGCCCGGCTGCGGAAGGTCTGCATCGCGACAAGGGCGATGGCCACTAAGCCGAATACCCAGCTCCAGGTGGCGCCGATGGATCCGTCGATGCCGCCGCCCAGCAACTGGTAGGTCGGGTCCATGGGGGCGACGGTACGCCCATCGGTGACCAGGAAGGCCGCACCACGGAACATGAGGAGGCCGCCGAGCGTCACCACGAAGGCGGGGATCGCCCGGTAAGCCACCCAATAGCCTTGCCAGACGCCGATGACGGCGCCGAGCGCCACGCCGATCAGGATTGTCGTCGGCCAGTTCCAGACGACGCCCAAGGGAAAGACATCGACCTGCAGCCAGGCGATGACCATGCCCGTGAAGCCCATTACGGAACCGACCGACAGGTCGATGTGCCGGGCGACGATGACCAGGACCATGCCGGTCGCCATGATGCCGACGACGGAGCTCTGGACAGCCAGGTTGTAGAGGTTCCGAGCGGTCAGGAATATGCCGTCCGTGAGGAAGCTCAAGACCAGCCAAACAATGGCCAGGATCGCCACCATGGCGAACATCCGGACGTCGATTTCGCTGGCTCGAAGGAAGCGCGGCAAAGCGTTTCCGTTGTTTGATGTCTCGCTCATGATCGGCAAATCAACTTCAACTGGTTAAGGAGTCAAAAGACTTTAAAGAAAATCGGGCGGCACACAACCCGTGCCGCCCGATACAGGGAGATTACTTACACGCTGCCGGTACGTTTTTGGTGACGCCCTGGCAGACGACGGCCTTCGACACCCAACCGGCGTCAATGACCACATTGAGGTTGTCATGGGTAACCGGAACCGGCGCCAGTAAGATGGCGTCCATCTCGACGCCCTTGGCGCCGCCGCTCCACTTGATGGCGCCCTTCACTTTCGAGCCCATGGTCCCCTTGGCCAACTGAACCGCCACTTCGCCGGCCGCCTTGCCGAGCGCCCGGGCGTCTTTCCAGACACTGACCGTCTGCCAGCCCCGCGCGACGCGGTTGAGCGCCGCATGGTCGCCGTCCTGGCCGGACACCGGGATGCCTTCCATGCCTTGCGCGGTGAGCGCCGCGACGACGCCGCCGGCGGTGCCGTCATTGGAGGCGACGACCGCGTCGACCTTGTTGTTGTTGGCGGTCAGGATCTGTTCCATGTTGCGCTGCGCGTTCTCAGGCTTCCAGCCGTCCGTGTACTGTTCGCCGACGACCTTGATGTCGCCTTTGTCGATGGCAGCTTTCAGGACCTCGAGCTGACCGCCGTGTAGGAAGTCGGCGTTGGGGTCCGTGGAGGCGCCCTTGATGAAAGCGTAATTGCCCTTCGGTTGCGCCTTGAAGACCTCGCGGGCCTGCATGCGGCCGACTTCGACGTTGTCGAAGGTCAGGTAGAAGACGCCCGGCGCTTCGATCAAGCGGTCGTAACCGAGAACCGGAATGCCTTCTGCTTGGGCCTTGCCGACGGCCGGAAGCACGGCGCCCGAGTCCCAAGCGAGGACGATGATCGCGTTCGCCCCGCGGGCAATCAGGCTTTCGATGTCGGCCAGCTGTTTCTCGGCCGAGCCGCCGGCGTCGGCGCTGATGTACTTGGCGCCGCCGGCATCGAGCGCTGATTTCATGGCGGCTTCGTCGGTTTTCCAGCGTTCCTCCTGGAAGTTGGACCAGCTGACGCCAACCACCATGTCCGCCGCCTGGACGGCCGCAGACATGGCCAATCCGGCGACGGCGCCGATGACGACACCGGCCAGGGCTTTCGTGTACTTCTTCATAACTCCCTCCTTCTCCTTACTCACTTTTAAGTCTTAAGTTCCGCGGCCTTCGCGCATTTGTTTCTTTGCGTCTCGGCCACTCAAGACGCCCCTATTTAAGGGCCGTCTTCGCCATTGACGGCGGCAGCCACAAAGCCGCTTCCGTCTCTCCACGCGAAATCCGCGCGAATTGGTTTGCAAACAACCGGATCCAGGGGCTCCACTCCCCATCCGGCCACTGGACCCGCACCCGTAGGCGTTCGGCGACGCCGACACCGAAGTGGTGCCAGGTGGCGATGCCGCCGGCATGCCCGCCGCCGACGGTGATTTCCTTGCGTTGCGTTCGGTCGGCAACACGGACCTCGATCCAGGCGCCGACGGCATTTCGATTGGTGCCCGGCTGTTCGACCTTCAGGGCCACCCAGTTGCCCGCCGGTCCGAGGCGCCCGGCCGTGCCGAACCCGGCGTTGCGCCAGACCTGGGCCGGGGCCGCACGATTGACGACGATGAGGTCAAGGAGGCCGTCCAGGTTGAAATCGGCAAGCGCGCTGCCCCGGCTTTTCGAGGTGCTGTCGACACCCGCTTCGCTCGCCGCTTCCCGGAAGGTGCCGTCCGGCTTGCCGAGCAACAGGTTGTTGGGGTCGCGTTGGGCGAAATCCTGCATGGCCTCGACGTTGCCCTTGGCGACAAAGAGATCAACGAAACCGTCGTTGTTGACGTCATCGAATTGGGCGTGCCAACCGGTCGACGGCAATACGTCATTGCCCGTATGGGGGCGATGGGCGGTGACTCCCGATTTGTGTGCTAGGTCGCGATAGGACGGCCGTCTCGGCGGGCCGTCGAGCGACCGCAGTTTCTGGTCACCCATACTGGTCAGGAAATACTCCGGATAGCCGTCACCGGTGAGGTCGCGGCTGGCGATCCCCATGCCCCAGATCTTCAGTTTCCGCCAACCCTCGCGTTTGGTGAACAGGCGGGGTTTGCCGCCGGCGAGGGTCCACAGCTGTTCCTGTCCGCCGCGGTAGTATTGCCGGTCGTTGCTGATCCGCAAGGCCTGGGCACCGGACCGGTTCCAATCGCTGAACAGGACGGAAAGCGAGCAGTATCCGGGTTCCAGAGCGGCCGGCGCGCTAAATCCGTTGTCGCGACCGACCGGCCGGTAGAGCCGGTTCTCGGCGCAGGTCCCCCAAGGCGAGCCCGGCTTGTCGCGGTCGACGTAGTTGCCGACGGCCACGGTCGGCCAGTCCCGGTCTTTTTCCCAGGTCGCCGAGAAGGCGGTGCTCCAGGCGTTGCCGCCATCGAAACTCCAGGCATCGTTGACTAGTGAAAACCGGCAGCCGCCTTCGCCCCGGTAAACATGGTTTTCCCCGAGCCGCAGGACGGCGAGGTCGAGCCGGCCGTCACCGTCGACGTCGAGCGGATAGGCGCCGAGGACGTTGTCGAGGCCGTCGGGCAGACCGGATGCCGGGCGGAAGCGGACGGCCCCGCCCTTCTCTGATCCGTTGACCAGGAGGCGCGATGGACTCGATCCACCGGCCAGGAAGAGGTCCGGATAGGCATCGCCGTTGCAGTCGAAAACCGCCGCACCTCCACCGACGAAATACTCCCAACCGCCCGTGTAGGTGTGCTCGACGCCGGAAACAGTGGTCTCGTCGACGAATAGGGGCGGCTCGACGGCGCCGGCGGCAGCCGATCCGGCGACGAGAATGGCGGCAGCGAGGATATGGCGTCTCATGCCCCGCCCCCCGGTGAGATCGTCAAGCTCTTCAGGAACTCGATGACGGCGGCCCGGTCTTCGGCAGGCCGTGCTTCGTAGGCGGCCCGAGACTCGCTGCCCTCGGCACCGTGGTGGGCGATGGCTTCGGCGAGCGTGGTTACGTCGCCGCGGTGACCGTAAGGCGCGGTGCTGCCGACACCCCACAGGCGGCTGGTCAGGAACACGTCGCGCCCGACGAAGCGCTGGGCGAGCATTTCATTGGCGAAATGCGGGCGTTCGTCATCGGCGATGCGATGGCGCTTGAGGTCGGAGAACAACGGCACCAGCCAGCGTCCGGCGTCGTCGCGCCGAAGGTCGGTTCCGTCGAGACTGAAGGAGAAAGCCGCGGTCGTTTCCTCGGGCCGCAGGGTGCCGGCCGAATTGACCGGGCCGGGCTCATGGAAGGCGAGCGAGTCCAGCGGCAGATGGGGGCGGTGGCAATCTGCGCATCCGACCTCCTCGAAGACCCGTGCACCCCGTTCGACGGCGTCGCGGAGCACCGGATGGTCGGGCAAGGTTCGGCCCGGCATGGGAAGCGTCGCTTGGAAGGCGACCAGCGCCGAGATGTCGCCCGGGGTCAATTCGTCGGTGACGCCGTCCTCGTCGAAATCCGCTTGGTCCGTCCAGCGTTCCCCGAACCGCTCGCTGGCCTGCATGCCGTGATGGGTGTTCATGGCGTTGATGGTGAACTGACGCAGGCTGGCGACGACACCCTTCTGGCTGAACGGGCGGACGATGAGGTCCTGGTCGATCCCCTCGATCTCGCCGGTCTTGACGAAACCGTCGGCATCGATGGTGAGATGACCGAAGGAAACGCCCTTGCTGACCAGTTCGGCCCGGACCGTCTCACCGGTCCGCTCGGCCTCGCGCCGCGCGGCATCGCGTTGGGTTTGCAGATCGCGCGTCATCTCGCGGGCCAGCAACTCGATGAGACCGGCGCCGTGAACGGGCGGCGTGCCGCGTTCGCCGGAGAACTGCGGGTCGAGGGAGTCGAAGTCGGGATCGTTGACACCTTCGGAAGCGAAGACGTTGGTGACGAAATCGCCGGCACCGCCGACGGCCGGCTGGTTATGGCAGCCGGCGCAGGAATTGGCCTCCGGACCGGAGGTGCGGAAAAAGGCCGGGGTCTCGCCCGGACGGCGCTTGACCGGAACATCCGATTGGGTCGCCGCCGGGCGCCCGGCCCCGTCGAGTGTGGTGAACCGAGCCTCGAACAAGCGCTTGCCGCGGGCAGACAGTGCGGCGATGGGCATGGCCGCCGCCTCGGCCTCGGCTATGTGGCGGACGAGCACCCGTTCGTCCCCTATCACCGGCCCGATCACCGGCGACGTTTCCGACGCCGAAACGCCGAGAACCGGGACGGTTAGCGCCATAAGCGCGAAGGGGAGTGATCGGGTGAGCGTCATCCTACAGGTACCGATTGACCAGGTTCTCCAGCATCTCCTGGCGGCCCGAACGCGGTTTGGGTTCGATGGCGCCATCAACGACGCGCTCCGAAAGGTCGGCCAGTGACAGCCCACCGCCCAGGATGTCCTTGCCGAGCCCGCCGTCCCATCCGGCGTAGCGGTCGGAAACGAAAGTTTGCAGCTTGCCGTCCTCCAACATGTCGGCGGCGATCAGGAGCGCGCGGGCACAGGTGTCCATGCCGCCGATATGGGCGTGGAACAGGTCGTCCGCTTCAAATGATTGGCGTCTGATCTTGGCGTCGAAGTTCAATCCCCCCGTCGAAAAGCCGCCGGCCCGGAGAATAATATAAAGAGCCATCGCCACTTCGGGAACGTTATTCGGGAACTGATCGGTGTCCCAACCCAGTTGCGGATCGCCCCGGTTGATGTCGACGCTGCCGAATATCCCGTTGGCAGTCGCATAGGCCAGTTCATGCTCGAAACTGTGCCCGGCCAGGGTCGCGTGGTTGGCCTCGATGTTGACGCGGATCTCGTCTTCCAGGCCGTACTTCAACAGGAACGCATGGACGCTCTGGCTGTCGTAATCGTACTGGTGCTTGGTCGGTTCCTGGGGTTTCGGCTCGATCAGGATGGTGCCCTCGAAGCCGATCTTGTGTTTGTGCTCGACGACCAAATTCATGAACCGGCCGAGCTGGTCGGCCTCGCGGCCCATGTCGGTGTTGAGCAGGGTCTCATAGCCCTCACGGCCGCCCCACAGCACGTAGTTGACGCCGCCGAGCCGGTGCGTGATGTCCATGATCTGGCGGACCTGGCCGGCCGCGTAGGCGAATACCTCCGGGTCCGGATTGGTGGCCGCACCGCCCATGTAGCGCCGGTGGCTGAATAGATTGGCTGTGCCCCACAGCAACTTGAGGCCGGTCCGCTCCATGGCCGCTTCCATCCTCTCGGCGATGGCCTCGAGGTTGGCGTTGCTTTCGGCCAGCGTCGAGCCTTCGGGAGCCGCATCGCGGTCGTGAAAGCAGAAGAAGGGCACGCCCAACTTCTCGAAGAACTCGAAGGCAACATCGAGTTTTAGGTTGGCGAGCGCCATGGCGTCGTCGGCATCGCCGCCGAACCAGGGCCGGTCGATGCACGGTCCGCCGAAGGGACCGCCGCCGGGCCAACAGAAGGTATGCCAATAACAGACGGCGAAACGGAGATGGTCCTCCATCCGCTTGCCGAGCACCTCACGGTCCTTGTCGTACCAGCGGAAGGCCAGCGGATTGTCCGACTCCGTTCCTTCGTAAGAAATCTTGTCGACGGTGGTGAAGAAATCGCTCATGGGTCCTCCGGGACATTCTGCATCCGCGGCCGGTCAAGGCTCGGCGAACGTCTTTTTCAACAAGGGATAAAGGGCATCGAACTGTCGCCGGCCGTCGCCGTAGGCCTCGACAAGGGCAGCATCGGGTTCGACGATCTCGGATACGGGCGGCGGAAGGCAGACGTCTCGCGGGTCCTCGGCGATGTCGGCGAGACGGGCCAGGCGGGCGGCGCCAAAGGCCGGTCCCAATTCGCCGCCTGTGTGATAGGTCAGCGGCCGGGCGAGGACGCTGGCCAGGATTCCGCCCCAGAAACGGCTTCGGGCGCCGCCGCCGATGACCGATACGGTGTCGATCTCGGCGCCGGCAGCGATTAACGCATCCTGACCGTCGGCAAAGGCGAATGCGACGCCTTCGAGAACGGCGCGAACGAGATGATGCCGGTCGGTCCCGTGGGTCAGGCCGAAAAACACGCCCTTGGCATTGGGGTCGTTGTGCGGCGTGCGTTCGCCGGAAAGGTACGGCAGGAAGATCTCATTGCAAGGACCGTCCGTTTGCTTTTCGACCGCCGTCAAGGCCGCCGCCTCGCTTTCGAATCCGGTCATTCTGGCGACCCACTCGAGGCAGCTGGCGGCGCTCAGGATAACGCTCATCTGGTGCCAGGTGCCGGGCAGGCAGTGGCAGAAGGCGTGCACGCCCCAAGCCTCGGCCACGTCCGCCTTGAGATGGCCGGACGGAGCACTGCCTTCGACCAGCGACGGCATGTGGGCGCGGGTCAGGCCGGTCGCTTCGAGCATCGCGTCCGACCAGTCCCTGGCCGCGACATCGAGCCACAAGGTGCCGGCCGCGTCCGACATTTCGGAAACGAAGGCGCCGGTCATGAGCCAGCGGATGTAATCCTTGGGTAGCAGGACCTTATCGATACGGCCGAATAGATCGGGCTCGTTTTCCGCGACCCACAGGAGCTTCGGCGCCGTAAACCCCGGCATGGCAACGTTGCCGGTAATGGTCCGGGTTTGCGGCTGGCGCCGCTCCAGTACCGCGCATTGGGCCTCGCTGCGTCCGTCGTTCCACAGGATGGCTGGGCGCAGGACCGCACCCGAGGCATCGATAAGCGTGGCGCCGTGCATCTGTCCCGAAAGACCGACGGCCCGCACCGCCGACAGGGCATCGCCGTGTTCTGCGCGAATGCCGGCGATGGCCTCGTTGGTCGCCACCCACCACGCCTTCGGGTCCTGTTCCGACCACAGGGGATGCGGCCGTGATACGGTCAGCGAGCCGGTCGCCTGGCTGATCACCGTGTCGCCGTCATCGCCTCCGCAAAGGACGGCTTTGACGCCTGACGTGCCGATATCGATTCCCAGATACATTGGGAACTCCCTATGGGTGCGGGATGAAGTGCCGCCATCGTTGTTGGTTATTCTGTGCCCGTTGAGGACTTTTGATTGTTTTGATGATGTGATGATGATGGGAAATGATGGGGTTGTCAATCAGATTCTCTTTGTTCGGTCGGCTACCGGTCGGAAGGGCGCATTTTGGGGAAAAAACCTAATATTTCATTGAAAATACACGATATAATTTATCTTTCGCCTTATCTCCCTGGCTTGGGCGATCAATAATTTTTGACAAACCAATCAAAATGATGTTTTTATTGAGGGCAATAAAACATCCCTCGGAGAGTCTCAACCTTGGTTCGCAGGAAAGCCCGTCACGCCGAGATCGCGGAGGCCGCCGATGTCAGCATTGCGACGGTCGACAGGGTCTTGAACGCGCGCCCCGGAGTCAGCCCGTATACCCAACGGCGCGTTTGGGATGCCGTGCAAAGCCTGCAAGGGCAGCCGGGCAAAGCGGTCGGCTCCGAAGCCGTCAAACGGCGGTTCGACTACATACTGCCGGGTGGGCCCAACACGTTCTGGCAGTTGGTGGCGGACGGTGCCCGGGCCGCCGGCGCCGAACTTGCCGATCAGGGCGCCGATATCCATTGCCATTTGATCGAGGGTTTCAACGCCGACGTCCTGGCCGAAACCATTCACCGCCTGGGTGCCACCTCCGACGGCTTGGCCATCGTCGCCTTGGAACATCCGCTGGTTCGCGAGGCGGTGACGGCGTGCTTCCATGACGGCGTTCCCGTGGTCACCCTGGTCGCCAATCTGACCACCCAGAACACTGTGGGATACGTCGGTCTCGACAACCGGGCGGCGGGGCGCACCGCCGGCTACCTGATGGGCCGGCTCCTCGCCGGGCGTGAAGGGAAGATCGCGCTCTTCGAAGGCAGCTTGAACCTGTCGTACCGGGATCATCAGGAGCGCGACATCGGTTTCCGCGATGTCCTGCGCGAACTGTTTCCGGGCCTGACGGTCGCGTTCAAACATCCGACGCTCGACGACCACGAAGAAGCCTATCGTTTCACCAAGACCTTGCTCGAGCAGCACCCGGAAATTCTCGGCATCTACAATGTCGGCGGCGGCATCCGCGGAAATGCCCGGGCCCTGCAGGAATTGCGACGCGCCAAGGAAATCGTCTGCATCGGTCACGAATTGACGCGTTTTACCCGGGAGTTCCTGGTCGACGGAACCCTGGACGCGGTGATCGACCAGGCGCCCGGTTTCCAGGCCCGCGAAGCCGCTCGGGCTCTGCTCGAATTCCATACCAAAGGCGCCAACGCCCCACGTCCGCGGCGGCCCCACGTCGAGATCTTCCTGCGCGAGAACCTGCCCTGATCCGTAACGAGGAGATGTGAAAATGGAACCGATTCGCTGGGGTGTGTTGAGCACGGCGAAAATCGGCCTGGAAAAGGTCTTACCCGCCATGGCCGAAAGCCCTGATTGCGCGATTGTCGCGATCGCGTCACGTGATCTGGCCAAGGCCAATGCCGCCGCCGACAAGCTGGGGATCGCGCGGCGTTACGGAAGCTATCAGGAGCTTTTCGACGATCCGGAGGTGGACGCCATCTACAACCCGCTGCCCAACGACCTCCATGTGCCGTTGAGCATCGAGGCGGCGAAGGCCGGCAAGCACGTGCTGTGCGAGAAACCGATCGGGCTCGATACCGGTGAGGCGAAGACGCTCCTCGAGGCCCGCGACGCCAACGGCGTGACCATCGTCGAGGCCTTCATGGTGCGCCATCATCCGCAATGGCTGCGGGCGCGCGACCTGCTGCGCTCAGGCGCTCTCGGCGCCCTTCTCAGCGTTCACGCGGTGTTTTCCTATTTCAACGACAACCCGGATAACATCCGCAACATCAAGGCGAACGGCGGTGGTGGTCTCTACGACATCGGTGTCTATCCGATCGTCGTTTCCCGGTTTCTGTTCGAACGGGAGCCGCGCCGCGGGGTCGCGGCCTTGGAGCGGGACCCGAACTTCGGCACGGATCGTCTGGCCTCGGTCATCCTTGATTATGGCGGCGCGCACGCGACCTTCGTGTGCTCCACGCAAATGGTCCCCTATCAACGGGTCCAGGTCTTGGGAACGCGCGGGCGGATCGAGATACAAATCCCCTTCAACGCGCCGCCCGACGCGCCGACCCTACTGTTCACCGACGATGGATCGGTCCTCGGTGGCGGCTCGGCGAAAACGGAGACCTTCGAGGTCTGCGACCAGTACCGATTGCAGGGTGAGGCCTTTGCACGGATCCTGCGCGGCGAAGACGAATGCGAGTTCCCGCTCGAGGACTCGGTCGCCAACATGCGGGTCGTCGACGCGCTGTTCCGGTTGGCGGAAACCGGCCAGTGGGTGGAGATTGGGTAGAACGGCGTCGGACAACCCTCGCCGCCGCCGCTGTGGTACACTCGGTTCCGCCGGGAGTTGCGGAGGTCGTCAATGGATCGCGGACCGGGATTGGATGCCAAAAAATCGATCGAAAACCGCTGGCGTCTCACCAAGGGGCGCCTTGAAGAAGACAAGCGGCAGGTCTACGACGAGCTGAGGACCTATCCGCCGCAGGTTGCCGGGTGTGACCTGCATTTCCGCGACTTGGCCGAAAAGAGGGATTGGATCGCAACCAGCCTCCGGCGCCTGGAGGCTCTGTGTCCCGGAGAGGCGGACACCGAAGATATTGAAGCGCTACTCGAAGAGATCGCGAGCGGTTCGCCGCCTTGAGCATCCACACCCACCGGAGCGGCTAGTGGGTTTCGACGTCCCGCGGGCGAACGAAGGATACCAGACGGAACCCGCCGAGCGCAGCATCGGCCCAGCTGTCGATCGGCGCCATCAACGTGGCCATGGCGGCGGTTGGAAACTTGGCTCGCATGTCGTCCTCGATTGCCGCCATGGTGCCATCGGCGAGGGCATCGGCAAAGTCTTCCGTGGCCGGGTTGTGGCCGATCATCATCACCGTATCGACGTCATCCGGGACCTCCTGCAGACGGCTGAGCAAGGTGCCGGTGGAGGCATGGTAAAGGCCACCTTCAATGGAAAGGGTCACCTCGGGATCAAGGGCATCCAGAATACCGTGCAGCGTTGCCTGGGCGCGCTCGGCGCCGGAACAGATGACGAGGTCGGGTCGAATTTCCTCGTCCGTAAAATAGCGGGCCATGATCCTGCAGGCCGCTTTGCCACGTTTGTTGAGTGGCCGATCGAAATCCCGGAGTGTCGGGTCTTTCCAGCTCGATTTGGCGTGCCTTAGTAGCAGAAGTGTTTTCATGTTCGCCTGCCGTCCCTGATTGCAACCGCGTGATCACCCGGTTTCGGTTTCGGTTTCCACAATGGTCCGTTCGGGCGGAAAACGGATAATCACCGTCGTCCCGACATTCAGTTGACTCTCGATCTCGAGCGATCCGCCGTGGAGCTCCGTCAACCGTTTCGACAGGTGCAAACCCAATCCGGTCCCTTCCCCCGCCTGTTGATGGCTGCCGCGAATCTGGCTGAACGGCTCGAGGACCCGGTCGATGTCCGCGGGCGCGATCCCGATCCCGGTATCGGCAACGGAAACGAGCGTCCAGCCGCCATCGAACCAGGCATCGATGACGACGTCGCCGCCCGGCGAGAATTTGATCGCATTGCTGACGAGGTTGATGATGATTTGCCGGCAGCGCAATGGGTCGGCGCGCAATGCGGGAACGGTCTGAGTCCCTTGCTTGACGGAAAGGCTGACGCTGCGTTGGGCGGCCATGTCGTTGAGCAGTGCGGCGACGCCGCGGATCAAATCAGCGAGATCGATAGTCTCTTCGACAAGTTCCAGGTTACCGAACTCGATCTTCGATACGTCGAGCACGTCGCTGATCACGTTCAGGAGGTGGCCTCCAGCGTTTTCGATCAAAGCGGCGTACTCCTTGTAGGAGTCCGATAATTCACCCGCGACTTCACCGGTCATCAGTTGCGAAAATCCGATGATGGAATTGAGTGGTGTCCTCAGTTCATGACTGATGTGGGCCAGGAACTCGGTCTTGGTACGATTGGCATACTCGGCCCGTTCTTTGGCCAGAACCAACTCGTGTTCGGCTTTTCGCCGCTCCGTGATGTCCGTGATCAATCCCGACATCCTGACGACGGTGCCCGCCTCGTCGCGGAAACTCCGACCGCGGGCATGGTACCAGCGGTAGGAGCCGTTCTTGTTGCGCAGGCGAAACTCGCTGTCATAGGCGGCGTCCGGTGTGCGCAGATGTTGGCGAAGTTCCTCGAAATAACGATCGGCGTCGTCAGGGTGAAGGACGCTGACGACCGAGTTGCCGGTCAACGCCGTGAACTCGCCCTCTTCGTATCCGAGCATTTCCTCGAAACGGGGCGAGAAGTAGACTTCGCCTTCAACGGCGTTCCAGTCCCAGATGCCGGCCTGATGCACGGCGTGCTGGTATCGGGTCTCGCTTTCCTTGAGGGCCTTTTCGGCCCACTTGATCTCGCTGATGTCCGTTGCGATGGAGCCGACGCCCGATACATTGCCGTCGGCGTCGCGGATCGGGAACCGAACGGAAAACAGCATATCGCCGCCGTTCTTCAGGGCTGCAGAATGTTCATGGATCATCGGTTCCCCGGTTTCCATGACATGGCGGTCATAGGAGGCGAGATCTTCGGCGAAATCATCGGGCATCAAATCCCGGACGGTCTTGCCCTTCAAGTCGTCGCCGCTGACCCCGAACATCTCTTCGTAGGCCCGGTTGACGAGTTGAAAACGGCCCTCACGGTCGCGCACCGCGATGATCGCCGGCGAGTGGTCGAGAACGTTCCTAAGCAGTTCCGTGCGCTCGCGCAATTGTTCCTCGGAACGCTTTTTCTCGGTGATGTCGGTATAGGTGGTAACGAAGCCACCGTCGGGCAGCGGGTTGCCGACGATCTCGATAACGACACCGTCGGGCCGCACACGTTCGAACCGGTGCGGTTCACGTCTGCGGGCCAATTCCATGCGTTCCCGGACCTGGGACTCCACCTCGCCGTCGCCGTATTCACCCCTTTTGGCGTTGAAGCGAAAGACGTCCTCAAGCAACGTACCGACACCGATGACGTCCGGCGGGAAATCGAGCAGCTCCATGAAACGCCGGTTGATCAGGACCAGGCGCAGGTCACCGTCGAGAACACTGACGCCTTGATCCAGGTGATCGAGGGCGCTGGTCAGTATCACCGGGTCCGCCAAGAGCCGGGATGAAGAAGCTGATTGCGTTATCTTCGGCGGTTTCACTACGTAAATCCGGCCCTTGCGGTTGTTGCCGCGTGAGGCCACAGCCTAAGACCGGTGTCGTTTTGTGGCAAGCGATGCCCTAGTCCCGGTCGCGGTGGTGCCGGACCGTCGGGACCGGCGATGGGCCAAGCCATGCGGGAACCCAGTCCGGAGTTGACATCCCACGCATTCGAAATCATGAAAGTGTCAGGGCAATTTCACGGCAACCGAGGAGCCTGTTATGGCGAAGATGACGCGGCGCGCTTTGGCGAGATTAACATTGGGAGCCGGACTGGCGGCAGTGGTTCCCGCCGCCGTTGCCGCCGAGAGGCCACGGATCTTGGTCGTCGGCGGCGGGGCGGCCGGGGCCAGCGTCGCGCGGCGATTGGCGGTCGGCGACGGGCTCAACGTCATCTTGATCGAAGCCAACCCGGTCTATTCGGCGCTGTTCGGTTCGAACCGGTTTCTCGCCGACATCGGCGAACGCGAAAGCCTGGACTTTCGGCTGGATCGCCTGTCGTCCGGCGGGATCGAGGTTGTCAACGCGCGGGCCGAGGCGATCGACGGCGCCAAGCGCGAGGTCGTTCTTACGGACGGCCGGCGGGTCGCCTTCGACCGTGCCGTCGCCGCGCCCGGCATCGATTTCCGGTTCGAGGCGATCGACGGCCTCGGTCCGGAAACGGTCACGCGCTTCCCGCACGCCTACAAATTGGGCTCCGAGGTCTATGACCTGAAGGCGCGGCTCGACGCCTTGCCGCCGGGCGGAACGGTCGCCGTCACCGCGCCCGAGCGCCCCTACCGGTGTACCCCGGCGCCCTACGAGCGGGCGTCCATGATGGCGCTCTACCTGAAACGGAACAATCCGGAGGCCAAGGTGCTGATCCTCGATTCGAAGGTCGAGTTTCCGCTCATGGACCGCATGATCCCGGAATGGGAAACCCGTTACGGGGAGATGATCGAATGGGTGTCCGCCGATTTCGGCGGCCGGGTCACCGGTATCGATCCCGCCACCGGGGCGCTGGTTACCGAAGACGAAACCTTCGAAGCCGATCTCGCCAACGTCATTCCGCCGCAACGGGCCGGCGACCTCGCCGTCAATTCCGGTTTGACTGATGAGAGCGGCTGGTGCCCGGTCGACCCGCTGACCTTGGAGTCAACCCTGGTACCGGGTGTTCACATCATCGGCGACGCCATCGACGCCGGCGATATGTCGAAATCGGGTCATGCGGCCAACAGTCAGGCCAAGGTTTGTGCGGCCGCGGTCATGGCCATGGTTTCAGGCGAGGCAGCACCGGTTCCGGCCTACGACAACGACTGCTATTTCCTGATCGACGAAGGCCACGGCCTCAAGGTCGGCGGCGAGTATGTCGCCAAGGATGGCCGCATCACCGGAGTCAAAGGCTATTCCAGCGATCCCGGCGAGGACGATGCCGCGCGGCGCCAGACGGCCGAGGACGGCGTCAAGTGGTACCGCTCGATCACCGGCGAGATCTTCGGCCCGGCCTTCTAACCCAAAATCTACCCGCAAAGAAAGAAGCCGGGCCTTGGGAAGGCCCGGCGAGTTTGACAGGGATGCGGTTGGGATTGAGAGAGGGGAGGGGAGAGAGGGGATATCCCAACCGCATAATCATCCTCTCACAGACCTATGTGAATAGCTGTGACGGCCGTCACGCCCATCAACTTTTTTCGATTTTTTTTCGCGACCCCGAACAAGCATCGTAACCGGTCACTTACCGTTGGTTTAAGCGCCAGTTTTCGGGTTCGTAGACCGGCGCGTCGGATGGCGGCAGTGGAGTTCGGCTGCGGATGTCATCGGCCGCTTTTTCGGCGATCATGATGGTCGGTGCGTTGAGGTTGCCGCTAACGATGGACGGCATGACCGAGGCATCGACGACCCGTAGCCCGTCGATGCCGTGAACCCGGAGCGCTTCGTCGACCACGGCGTCGCCATCCTCGGCTACGCCCATCTTGCAGGTGCCGCAGGGGTGGTAGGCGCTCTCGCCCTTAGCCCGGACGAAGGCATCGATGGCACCATCGCTGGTCGCATCCGGCCCCGGCGCCAGTTCGGGTCCGCGGAACCGGTCGAAGGCCTTCTGGGCGAAGACCTCGCGGGTCAGGCGCACGGCGGCCCGCATCTCGCGCTTGTCGGCCTCCGTCGACATGTAATTAAAGAGGATCGACGGGTGGTCGCCGGGATCGTTCGAGCGCAGCGATACCCGCCCGCGGCTCTCCGTTCGCATCGGCCCGACGTGGGCCTGGAAGCCATGGCATTCGGCGGCCGACGTCCCGTCGTAGGATACCGCCATGGGCAGGAAATGGTACTGCAGGTCGGGATGCGGCACGCCCGCTTCGCTGCGGATGAAGGCGCCGGCCTCGAAGTGGTTGGTGGCGCCGAGGCCGCTGCCGAAGAGCAGCCATTCGATGCCGATTCGGAGCTTGTTCAGGGGCTTGGTTGCCGAATAGAGCGTGATCGGTTCGGTGCAGGCCATCTGCACGTAGATCTCTAGATGGTCCTGCAGGTTGGCGCCGACGCCCTTGAGATCTTGGACGACACCGATGCCGTTGTCGTGCAGTTGCCCGGCGTCGCCGATGCCGGACAGCATGAGGAGCTGCGGCGAGTTGATGGCGCCGCCGGCGAGGATGACCTCGCGGGACGCCCGGATCGTTTCGGCGTGGCCGCCTCGCGTGGTCTCGACGCCGACCGCGCGGCCGTTTTCGATAACGATTTTGCGGGTCAGGGTCTTGATGCGCAGGTCCAGGTTCGGCCGCTTGAGGACCGGTCTCAGGTAGGCGTTGGCCGTACTCCAGCGCTTGCCCCGATGCGTGGTCATCTGCATATGGCCGAAACCTTCCTGCTGGAAGCCGTTCATGTCCACGGTCCTGGGATACCCGGCCTGGACGCCGGCCTCGATGAAGGCGTCGTAGAGGGGATTGCGGCACGGCCCGTCGGTGACGTTGAGCGGGCCCTCAGTGCCCCGATAGTCGTCCTCGCCTTTTTCCCAGGTCTCGGCCCTGCGGAAATAGGGCAGGCAATGGGCATAGGACCAAGAAGGCAGACTGTTGCCGGCCCAGCGATCGTAATCCAAGGCGTGGCCGCGCACGTAGCACATGCCATTGATGGAGCTGGAGCCGCCGAGCACGCGCCCGCGCGGGCAATACATGCGCCGCCCGTCCATGTGCGGCTCCGGTTCGCTCTCGTAGTACCAGTTGTACTTGTCGTCGGCCAACGGCCAGGCGAAGGCCGATGGCATCTGGATGAAGATGCTGCGGTCCATGGGCCCGGCTTCGATCAGCAAAACCGAAACATCGGCGTCCTCGGTCAGACGGTTGGCCAACACGCACCCGGCCGACCCGGCACCGACGATGATGTAGTCGTACTCGGTCAGGCCTGCCATGCGAAAGCTCCTCCTTTTGGATCATTGGCGTCATCCTTTTCTGCCGCCGTTTGGCGAAAGCCTTGGCGCTGTCTGCCAACTTTCCGCGGTCGGTTTCGTCGGGAGACAAAGCCGCATTCAACCACAGGCCGTCGATCGTCGCCGCGAGTACGGACGCCAGTTCGTCGGGGTCCTCCCCGGGGAACAGGGGTCTCACGGCATGGCGCAAATTCGAATGAAGCCGAGACGCGTTGATACGGCGAAGCCGCGCCAGGGCCGGATTGTGTGGCGCCTCGGCCCAGAAGGCGAGCCAAGCGGCGATCGCCGAACGGTCGAACTGTTCGCTGGCGAAGTTGCCGTCGATGATGGCGTCCAGACGTTGTTCGGGGGTTCGCGCCTGGCGAAGGCGGTGGACGACACCCTGACGCAGCTGTTCCAGCATATCGCGCATGGCCGCTTCCAGGAGGTCGTTTTTGTCCTTGAAGTAATGATGGACGATGCCCGGCGATACGCCGGCCCGCGCCGCGATCCGCGATACGGGGGCCTGTGTAAAACCCATCTCGCCGACCGTCTCGCCGACCGTCTCGATGGCTGCGTCAACCAGCTGGCGACGGCGGATCGGTCTCATTCCCAGTTTCGGCATCGCGCCAATTCCTCAGTCCTGTGACGGCACCAATATGGTCAAAGTTCACGTCCCGGTCAATTTTAATTGGTTAGCCAGTCAAAAATAAAAACAAACAATATCAGCAAGTTGTCATGAAAGGTGCGTCTTTGGTGTTGCTGGGTATCCGGTTTTCTGGTCTTTTGCGCCGATTGCGGAGGAGCGGCCGGAAACGTGAGGTGCAGGAATGACCATTGGCGGAGTACTTTTCGACAAGGACGGCACGCTCCTCGACTTCAACGCGACCTGGGTGCCGGTGATCCTCGAGGCGGCGCTGGCCGTGGCCGGTGGCGACGCCAATCTGGCGGTGCGCCTAATGGCGGCCGGGGGATTGGGCAATCAGCAGGGCACGGTGGCGCCGGGAAGCCTGCTCGCCGCCGGTACCACTGAGGAGATCGCCGCCCTATGGGCTGAGTTGGCACCGGATCATGGGCAACTGGATCTGGTCGGGTTCATCGACTCCCTTTTCATCGAGGGCGGCAAGGCGACGGCCGTCGCCGTACCAGGCATGGCCGACGTGCTGTCCCATCTCAGCAGAAACGGCCTTCGTCTCGGTCTCGCCACCAGCGACAGCGAAGCCGGCGCCGTGGCGACGCTGGCCGGGTTCGGCGTTGTCGAGCTGTTCGATTTCCTGGCCGGCTACGACAGCGGATATGGGGCCGAGCCGGGGCCCGGCATGGTGAACGGGTTTTGCGCGTCGACTGGTCTGAACGCGGCGCAAGTGATGGTCGTCGGCGATAACGTCCACGATCTCGAGATGGGCCGAAACGCTGGCGCCGGGCAGGTTATCGGCGTGCTCACCGGGACCGGCGGGCGAGAGCACCTGACGCCGCTGGCCGACCGGGTCATCGACAGCATCCGCGATCTTCCCGCGATCGTTGACGAGATCGTCTCGGCGGAAGATGATCGGGCACCGCAGGAGATCCATTGAGGAATAATCATGCCGTTTATCGCCGCCCGTATGGACCGTTTCCAGCCGACCGCCAGTTCCGTCGCCACGCAACGGGCCCGCGAGTTGGCCGCCGAGGGGCGCGACATCATCCGCCTGGCCCAGGGCGAACCGGATTTTCCGACGCCTGAGAACGTCAAGCGGGCGGCGGTCCGCGCCATGGAGAGAAACGAGACCGGCTACACGCCGACCGCCGGCACGGTGGCCATGAAGGAGGCCATCGCCGAGAAGTTCCGCCGCGACAATGGCCTCGACTATTCGCCCGAGCAGATCATCGCCGGCACCGGCGGCAAGCAGGTCATCTTTTCGGCCATCGTCGCCACCGTGGAGCCCGGTGAGGAGGTGATCATCCCGGCGCCCTACTTCGTCGCCTATCCGGACGTCGTCAGTTTCGCCCGCGGCGTGCCGGTCGTCGTCGAATGCGCCGAGGAGCACGGCTTCAAGCTGCAGCCGGATGAGCTGGAAGCGGCCATCACCGAGAGGACCAAGTGGCTGATCCTCAACTCGCCCAACAACCCGTCCGGCTCCGCCTATACGGAAAGCGAACTGGCGGCGCTGGCTATCGTTCTTCTGGATCACACGCAGGTCCACGTGATGACCGACGATATCTATGAGCATATCCTCTTTGACGGCCGGCCGTTCCACACCATGGCCGCCGTCGAACCGGCGCTCTTCGATCGCACCTTGACCGTCAACGGCGTCTCCAAGGCCTATTCCATGACCGGTTGGCGGCTGGGCTTCGCCGGCGGTCCGGCCGAGTTGATCCGCAGCATGACCAAGCTGCAGAACCAGAATACGGGCAACCCCTGTTCGATCACCCAGGCCGCCGCCATCGAGGCCCTGACCGGCCCGCAGTCGATCGTCGGCGAGCGCACGGCCGAGTTCCAACAACGCCGTGACGTCGTCGTCGAGCTCTTGAACGAAGCCGCCGGTCTCACCTGCCGATCGCCGGAAGGCGCCTTCTACGTCTATCCCAATTGCTCGGCCCTGATCGGGCGGCGCACGCCTTCGGGCAAGGCTATGGAGAACGACAAGGACGTGGTCGTCTACCTGATGGAAGACGGCGGCGTCGCCGGGGTGCACGGCGAGGCATTCGGCCTGTCGCCCTACTTCCGCCTGTCGACGGCGGCCGGCATGGAAGAACTGAAGGAGGCCTGTGTGCGCGTGCAGGCGGCTTGCCAGGTGCTCTCCTGATCCACTCCTCTCGGCTTCGTTTTCGGAACATTTGACAGCGTTTTTGCGCTTTTCGTCTTGCCGGCGCCCCGCGTAGATTTCTTCCTGCGCCCACAGAATAAGGAACGCCGGCGCGAGGGAGGGACCATGGCCGCCACCGATCCTTTGTTGCAGCCCTATCGGCTCAAACACCTGGAGCTGCGCAACCGCATCATGTCGACGGCCCACGAGCCCGCCTATTCGGAGGACGGCCTGCCCAAGGACCGCTATCGCCTCTATCACGAGGAAAAGGCCAAGGGCGGCATCGCGCTCACCGTCATCGGCGGTTCGACCATCATCGCCCCCGACACGCCGGCCGTCTTCGGCAACCTCTACGCCGGCAACGACGACATCATCCCGTGGCTGCAGAAACTCGCCGACGGCGTCCATGCCCACGGCGCCGCGGTCATGTGCCAGATCACGCACCTGGGGCGCCGCACCGTCTGGAACACGGGCGATTGGCTGCCGATCATCTCGCCGTCCCTGGTCCGCGAGCCGGCGCACCGGGGATTCCCCAAGGAGATGGAGGACTGGGACATCCGCCGCGTCGTCAAGGCCTACGGCGATGCGGCGCGAAGGTGCAAGGAAGGCGGCATGGACGGCGTCGAGGTCGAGGCCTACGGGCACCTGATCGATGCCTTCTGGTCGCCCCGCACCAACCAGCGGACGGACGCCTACGGCGGTTCCTTGGACAACCGCATGCGCTTCGGCCTCGAGGTCTTCGAGTCCATTCGTAGGAAAGTCGGCGACGACACCATCGTCGGCATTCGCATGGTCGTCGACGAGGACGCGGAGAACGGCATCACCCGCGACGAGGGTTTCGAGATCGCCAGGTGTTTGGCGGCGACCGGCATGATCGACTTCATCAACGTCATCAAGGGCCATATCGAATCGGACGAGGCGCTCTCCCACGTCATCCCCAACATGGGGACGCCGGCGGCACCGCATCTGGCCCTCGCCAGCGCCGTCAAGGCCGAGCACGACATCGCCGTTTTCCACGCGGCGCGCATCAACGAGATCGCCACGGCGCGCCATTCCATTGCCGAGGGGCACCTGGACATGGTCGGTATGACCCGCGCCCATATGGCCGATCCGCACATCGCCGCCAAGCTCATGCGCGGCGAGGAGGAGCGCATCCGCCCCTGCGTCGGCGCCGGGTATTGCATCGACCGCTTGTACGAGGCCGGCGATGCGCTTTGCGTCCACAACCCGGCCACCGGCCGCGAGGCGACCATGCCGCAGGTCTTCAACCCGACCGAGGGGGAAAAGAAGAAGATCGTCGTCGTCGGCGCCGGCCCGGCCGGCCTCGAGGCGGCGCGGGTGTCCGCATCGCGGGGACACGACGTGGTTCTCATGGAGGCCGCCGGACTCGACCGGCGCAAGGAGATCATCGGCATCGTCGATTGGCTGGCTTCCGAGGTCGAGGCGCTTGGCGTCGACATGCGGTTCAATACCTTCGCCGAGGCGGAAGACGTGCTGGCCGAAAACCCGGACATCGTCATCGTCGCCACCGGCGGCATGCCGAATAAGGAATTCCTAGAGGCCGGCGAGGACCTGGCGACCACGGGCTGGGACATCCTGACCGGCCAGGTGACGCCGGCCGCCGACGTCATCCTGTTCGACGACATCGGCCAGCACCAGGCCCTCAGCGTTGCCGAAGCCGTCGCCAAGGCCGGCAGCAATCTCGAGATCGTGACGCCCGACCGGGCCATCGGCCAGGAGACCGGCGGCCTCAACTACCCGGCCTACTACAAGGTCTTCTACGAGAAGGGCGTCAAGACGACGCTCAATCTAAGGCTCACCTCGATCGCCCGGGACGGCAACCAGTTGGTCGGCCACTTCTATAACGAGTACGACAAATCCGTGGTCGAAAAACGGGCCGACCAGATCATCGTCGAGCACGGCACCCGGCCCTTCGACGATCTTTACTTCGAGCTGAAACCGGGGTCGGTCAACCAAGGCGAGATCGATCACGACGCCCTGATCGCCGGGCGCCCGCAGGACATCGTCAACAACCGGGACGGAACCTACACACTGTTCCGGGTCGGCGATGCCGTCGCCGGGCGCAACATCCATACGGCGATCTACGATTCGCTGAGGCTGTGCAAGGATTTCTGAGGGCGGGCGGCCGCGCCGAGGGTCAATAGACCACCGCTTCCCCGGAGCCGCCGTCGACGGCAATCGACTGGCCGGTGATCATGTCGGCCAGCGGTGAACAGAAAAATAATGCCGCCGAGGCGATGTCGTCGGGCTGGATCAGTTTGCCCAAGGGGATGTCGCCCGTACGTTTGGCGATGACGGCGTCGAGGTCCAAGCCCAACTCTTGCGCCTCACGTTCGAAGATCTGCGTCACCCGCTCAGTCGCCGTATAGCCCGGATGGACGCAGTTGACCGTGACGTTGTATTGGGCGGCGTAACCGGCGAACTGCTTGGTGAAGTTGGCGACGCCGGCGTTGGTCACCCCATTGGTCATGCGCAAGGGTGCGACGATGCGCGCCGTCATGCCGCCGATGTTGACGATGCGCCCGCCACCTTGTTTGGCCAGGAACGGCAGGACCAGCCGCGCGATGCGGATGTAGGCCATCAGCTTGACGTCGATGTGGTAGCGGAATTCGTCGTCGGTGAGGTCGTCAAAGGGTGCGCTGGTCGAGGTGACGGCGTTGTTGACCAGGATGTCGATCCGGCCGGCCGCTCCGGCCGCCTCACCGACGAAACGCGCGATGTCCTCCCGGCGGCTGACGTCGGCCTGGAACCCCCGATATCGTTGATAAACTCGTCCGAAAGAGTGTTTTGGGCGTCCGCTTCTATTAAGAGCGGACGTTTATTCGCCGCCACTGGCAGATGCTGCGTAACCGTCCGGTGAACCCGCTCTGTTTATCGGCGTTGGTCTGGCGATAGTGTCCATTATCGATAGTGGGCATTTGTGGAGTGAGGTTGATGGGCCGGGTTCGACGGTACTGGTCGGCGGAT
>Ga0056108_1000164_pt1 | contig 25201 bp, 28 predicted proteins | sample WorMetG1BERMUDA1_FD_83875 | JGI IMG/M metagenome (GOLD analysis project Ga0056108, IMG submission 83875) | Marine gutless worms symbiont microbial communities from Max Planck institute for Marine Microbiology, Germany - Inanidrilus... ... | reverse complement strand
TCGTAGAAGAACTTGCCCTGGTCGTCCGACAACCGCCCCATCATCGTTCCGCCCTCCACCGAATCACTCGGGAAACGGAATCACGATCTCAGAAACCGATCAACAGGGGTTTATCAACAGTATGCCGTCACCGATGAAGATATGGTCGAACCCGTCCAGCCGGTCGAGTGATCCGGCTTGATCGAAAGACCAGCAGATCGGACCACCGATCATGGATAGAGCGTGTGGATAGCGCGCCTTCAGGTCCTTACGGACCCTTTCCAAGTTGGTGAAGTCTTGGTTAATCCCGCTGAACAGGAAGACGTCCGCCTCCGCGATCGATGATTCGCGCTGGAACCGGCAGTCGTACAGGGACAGGTCGAAGAAGTTTGCGTTGTCGATGTGGGAGGCCAGGGTATAGGCCCAGACCGGCATGAACTTGGCGCCATAGTTCTGAGTATCCGCATAGACGGGGTCCGGCGCATGGATGAATGCCACCCGGAGGACTCGATCTCCATGCCCTGTGGTGTCCGCGGAAGTCGCTTTCTTTGAACCCGCCGTCATTGCCATTGCTCTTCCACAAATTCCCTATTCGACATGAGGTTTCGTGTGGCCAAAGGCAACCGGTTTCTAGCCAGCCAACAGGTGGTCGACTTCAATATCACGAACCGAACCGAACCCGTCGGTAACGGTTTCGGCAAGGCTTTCGGCTTGAACGAGGAAATGTGCGGCAAAGAACTGGGCTGACAGAATCTTACCGTTCAGAAAAGCCGGATTGCCTTCATCCGATGACAAACGGCCGTTGGCGACCACTGCCGACTTCAAGAGCAACCATCCACCGGCAACGATACCGAGCAATCTAAGAAAAGGCACAGCGCCGGCTGCCGCGGGAATGGGGTCCTCTGGATACGTTTCGACAATCCATTTGCTGGCCCGCTCCAATGCGTCGATCGCGCGGGAGAACGATCCGGCCACCTCGGCTAGGCTCTCGCTGTCACAGTCCCGAAGTTGGGTCTCGAAATTCCGGATTTCGGAAATCAACTGAATAATCGTCTCCCCACCCTCACGGCCGATCTTTCGTCCGACGAGGTCATTGGCCTGGATTCCATTGGTCCCTTCATAAATCGCTGTGATACGCGCATCCCGCCAATGCTGTGGGGCACCCGATTCCTCGATGAACCCCATGCCGCCAAAGACTTGAATCCCGGTACCCGCGACTTCGATGCCGATGTCCGAACTCCAGGCCTTCACGACCGGTGTCATCAGGTCGACCATGGCTTGCGCTTTCAAACGCTGCTCGGGATCCGGATTGAGTTTGGAATGATCGATCTGTGCGGCGACCCAGTAGGCCAACGCTCGAGACGCTTCCGTCTGACATTTCATGGACAGCAACATACGTTTGACATCGGGGTGATGGACGATGGTGACCGGGTCGGGATTATCGGAACCAAGCATTCGGCTTTGGACCCGTTCGCAGGCGTAATCGCGGGCGTGTTGGTAGGCGCGTTCGGCAATCGCCACGCCTTGCAGGCCGACGGTCAGGCGGGCGTTGTTCATCATCGTGAACATATACTGGATTCCGCAATTCTCCTCCCCGACCAGGTACCCGACGGCGCCGTCGTTGTCGCCGAAAGACATGACGGCGGTCGGACTCGCGTTGATGCCGAGCTTGTGTTCGAGGGAAACGCAACGCAGGTCGTTTCTGGCGCCCAATGATCCATCGTTGTTGACCACGAACTTGGGCACGACGAAGAGAGATATCCCTTTGATGCCGGGAGGCGCGTCCGGCGTACGAGCAAGGACGAGGTGAATAATGTTGTCGGTGAAGTCGTGTTCACCATAGGTAATGAAGATCTTCGTGCCCGAGATTCGGTAGGTGTCGCCGTCCCTCTCGGCCTTGGTGCGAACGCGCGCCAAGTCGGAACCGGCCTGCGACTCGGTCAGGTTCATGGTGCCATTCCACTCGCCGGAAACCAGTTTCTCGAGAAAAACGCCCTTCAGTTCCTCCGAGCCGTGATGGGAGAGCAATTCGATCGCCCCTTGGGTCAAAAGTGGGCAAAGACCGAACGACATGTTGGCCGCCTGTACGGTTTCGCCGACCGCCGTCGAAACCAGCCATGGCAGACCCTGGCCGCCGTAGTCGGGATCGAACGGAATAGCGTTCCAACCGCCTTCGATAAACTGCCGGTAGGCTTCCTTGAACCCATCAGGTGTACGGACCACACCGTTTTCATAGACGCAGCCGGCTTCGTCCCCCGGCTTGTTCAGCGGGGAAAGGACTTCGGTTCCCAGTTTGCCGGCTTCTTCGAGGATGGCGGCAACGAGATCAAGCGTCGCGTCCTCGTATCCGGGAAGGGCGTTTACGTCGGCGAGGCCGGCGATTTCCTCGATTACGAATCGCATGTCCTCGATGGGGGCGCGGTATTCAGTCATCGCAGGTATCTCTCCATCCGCACGGGGAGCCACAAAGGCTATCGATCATCGGCTTGAGGGGGCGGATTTTATGGACTCGCCGGGACCCTTGCAAACATCCTTTGGCGATTGCCGAAGGCATCTCATTCGCCATCGGCATCAAAGTCGAACTCTTGACTGGCGCCACCGTCACCGACATCGGAGGTGGCGCGGTTGCTTGCTCGGCGGTTGTGGGTAAGAAGGCGGAGCAAAACGTATAGGAATAGGGCGAGGGCGACGAAACCCCCGATCAGCAAGGTCAGGCCATCACCCAACCCTGCCACAAACCCTTCCGCCAAGTCATTCCGGGCATCCATCTGCGCCTTAACCCAATTCTCCTCTAATCGCGTTTTGCATTTTAGCCTTGATGCACTATTCCGCTAAATAGATCCAACGCCGTCTGATCAGGGGCGGAAGACAAGCGGGTTGGCGCCCAACAGGGTTGCACGTACCATGCGGACCGGACCGTGTATCATCCGGAGCGTTATATGAAAGACGACGCAGACGAAACAAGGTATTTCAAGAAGACCTTCGAGGAGAGCAAGTACCTCATACGTGAGGGCGAACCGGGCGAAGTCGCTTACGTCATCCAAAAAGGCGAGGTCGAAATCGTCAAAGGCTTCGTCAACGCCCGCCACCTGGCGTTCCGCGTTAAGGGTGACGTCATCGGCGAAATGGCGCTTCTCGACAACCGGCCAGCAAGCGCGTCGGCTCGTGCGATGACCGACGTCGAAGTCGTCGGTATATCGCGCGAAGAATTCCAGGCCCGTGCCGACGCTATGGATCCGGCGATGCGCTCGATCATGCTGCACCTTGTCAAACGGCTTCGCGATGCATCGGAAGAGGCAGCAAAGGTCACCGACCCAGTTGCGGCCCGTCGCCTGGATTGGAAACGCGAGGAGTTCTAGCGCTCAAGGTTGCGGCCGCGTGAAGACCCACGACTTATCGTCGGATAGGTCTTCACGGTACTCGTAGCCGCCATCGGAAAAGCTCTTAAGGCCTTTCGGTTCCTGCAGGCGGTTGACGATCATATGGCGAGCCATCATGCCGCGGGCCTGTTTGGCGAACATGCCGAGGGTTCGGGCCTGACCGTCCTTGACCTCCTTAAAGACCGGCGTGATCACGGGCACGCTCAGGGTCTTGGCGCGAAGCGCTTTGAAGTACTCGTTTGACGCCAGGTTGACGACGGTTGGGTCTTTGTGCCCGCCCACGATTTCGGTCACGGCCTCGGCGAGACGGCCGTTCCAATACCCGTACAGGTCCTCGCCTTTCGGCGGTTTGAAACGGGCCCCCATCTCCAGGCGGTAGGGCTGGATCAGATCTAAAGGGCGGAGCAGGCCATAAAGCCCGGAAAGGATCCGCAAGTGTTCTTGGGCGAAGGCGAAATCGTCATCGGTCAGTGTGTCGGCCTTGAGCCCCACGTAGGTGTCGCCATTGAACATCAGCGCCGCCTGCTTGGCGTTGGCCAGGTCGAAGGGTGTCGAGAAGGATTTGAAGCGTTGATAGTTGAGTTCGGCCAGGGTGTCACTCAGCTTCATGGTCTGTGCCAGTTGGCTACGGCTCAGCCCACGTGCCTTCTTCACCAGAGCGCTCGCCTGATCGAGGAAATCCGGCTGGCTGTATTCGGCAATGGAGCTTTCGGTCTCAAAATCGAGTTTCTTGGCGGGAGAGATAAGCGCAAGCATAGGCGTCCTTCGAATTCGTCAATGAATGGCCTCGCGGCAGCGGGAAATGTCGCCTAAATATAGGTAGCGGCGCGCTGGGGGCAACAGGAATACGGAACGATGATTACCGTCAATGGATTGAAGAACTGCGATACTTGCAGGAAAGCCCTGAAATGGCTGGAACACCACGGGCTCGAGCATTGTTTCCATGACGTGCGTGCGGCGGGTATCGACCACGATCGCCTTCTTCGCTGGTGCGAGGCGGTCGGCTGGGAGGCCCTGCTCAACCGGCGCGGCACGACATGGCGTAAACTGCCGGAAGGCGACAAGATCGGAATCGACGAAGAGAAGGCGATCGAATTGATGCTCGAGTTTCCAGCTCTGATTAAGCGGCCTGTTTTCGAATCTGATGGGAAGATCATCGTCGGCTTCCAGCATGAGCAAAAGGATGCGCTTCTCGCGCGCGATTGAGACGGATGTTCATCGACCTGACCCATACCTTCGAGGATGGAATGCCGGGGTTTCGAATGAAAGGCCCGGAAGGCGAATTGGTCCAGTATTCGGCGACCGTTTCACCGTTCCTGACGCACGCTGACTCGGCTCCGTTTTATGACGGTCAGGCGTCATTCGAGATCACGGAAGTGACATTCCAGACCTCGATCGGCACTTACTTGGACGCGCCGCGCCACCGGTTTCCTGACCGCCACGACATTGCCGGGTACGCACTTGAAAACCTCGTTTTGCCGGGATGCGTGATCGACGTGACACAATGCGTACCGGATCGCAGCGTCATGCCGGATGACCTGCCGTCGGATTTCGACCCCAGCGGCAAGGCCGTACTCTTTCGTTTCGGATGGGACCGGTATTGGGGGCACGAGGAATACTTCGATTATCCGTTCATCGGATGGGATGTGCTGGCCCGGTTGCGCGACGGCGGAGCCGAGCTGGTCGGTGTCGACACGCTTAACATCGATAATTCTGGCGATCCCGAAAGGCCCGCCCACACTTGGTTTTTGGACGCCGGCATCCGGATCGTCGAGAATCTGTGCCATCTAGACAAACTGCCGGACAGGGATTTCCGTTTTTTTGCGGTTCCCTTGCCGGTTCGCGGCGCGGCCGCGTTTCCCATCCGGGCGTTCGCCGAGTTTGACGGTTAGGCCTGCCGCATTCTTTACGATCGGGACGGTGTGGCGGAAAACGACTAAATCCAGTCGTATTTGGAACTGGTCAGCTCTTGGTGGATGGGGAGAGTCTGCAGTGATCGTGTCGGCGGCTGTCATTATTCGAAGTCAGCCGTGTCGACACGGTACAGGGGGATCTGAATGATTGGGGCAGGTCTCCCTGAATATCAAAAACATCGATACAGGGAGGAGTTCGATGATCTTAGCTCGAACCAGTGGTATCTTTCTTCTTGGCGCCTTGTTTGCGGCCCAAACCTTTTTCAGCGCGGCCCAGGCCGCCGATCCGGCGTCCTGCGAGACCGTCCGGTTTTCCGATGTCGGGTGGACCGACATCACGTCGACCACCGCGGCAACATCCGAAGTCCTTAAGGGATTGGGTTACGCGCCTCAGGCCAAAGTGCTGAGCGTTCCGGTGACCTACGCCAGCCTCAAGAACAAGGACATTGACGTCTTCCTTGGCAATTGGATGCCGACCATGGAGGGCGACCTCGCCAAATACCGCGACGACGGTTCGGTCGAGGTGATCAAGAAACCCAACCTGCTGGGGGCCAAATATACGCTGGCGACCAACGCGAAAGGCGCCGACGCCGGCATCAAGGACTTCGCCGATATCGCCAAGTTCAAGGGCCAGTTGGATAGCAAGATCTACGGCATCGAACCGGGCAACGACGGCAACCGGCTGATCCAGGACATGATCGATAAGAACGCCTTCGGCCTCAAGGGTTTCGAGGTCGTTGAGAGCTCCGAACAGGGCATGCTGGCACAGGTCAAGCGGGCCGAAAAACGGGGCGAGATGGTGGTCTTCCTGGGCTGGGAACCGCATCCGATGAACGCCAACTTCAAGCTCACCTACCTGTCGGGCGGGGACGATTTTTTCGGTCCGAACTTCGGCGGCGCGACGGTCTATACCAACGTCCGCAAGGGCTATACTTCGGAGTGCCCGAACGTCGGTAAGTTGATTGGAAACCTGGAATTCACATTGGCCATGGAGAACGAGATCATGGGCGCCATCCTCGACGACGGCGAGGATCCCGACAAGGCGGCACGCGCTTGGCTGAAGAGGAACCCCGGTGTCCTCGACAAATGGTTGGCTGGTGTGACGACGCTCAGTGGCGGCGCCGGTCTGGACGCAGTCAAGAAACACTTGGGCCTCTGAACGACACGCGTCGATGAAACGGCCGGCCACGTGCCGGCCGTTCTCTTCATGATCCTCCGCATTTCCTACCAGCGACGAGAGGCATCCCATGGAATGGCTCGCGGAACACAAGATTCCCATTGGTAAGTCGATCGCCCGCTTCGTCGACTTCCTCAACGAATACTTCTTCTGGTTCTTCGATGGCCTGACGGAGGGGCTCGGTTTTCTCGTCAAGGGGACCGCATCGGGCCTGCTGGCGCTGCATCCCTTCGTCATGATCGTGCTCATCGCCGCCATCGCCTATTACCTGCACCGGTCGTGGAAGATGGCCGCCGTCATCGTGCCGTCGCTGTTGCTGATCATCAACCAGGGCTACTGGGAAGACACCATCTTCACCCTATCGCTGGTCATTTGGTCGACATTGGTTTGCATGGTCTTCGGCGCGCCGATCGGTATCGCGGCCGCGCACCGCCCGAAGTTGTGGGTCGTGCTCAGGCCGATCCTCGACATGATGCAGACCATACCGACCTTCGTTTACCTGATCCCGGCGCTTATCCTGTTCGGGCTTGGCATGGTGCCCGGCCTGATCGCCACGGTCATCTTCGCCATTCCCGCACCGATCCGGTTGACCTATCTCGGCGTCTCGTCGGCGCCGAAACCACTGATCGAGGCGGCGGAGAGTTTCGGTGCCAGCAAGCGGCAGTTGTTGTGGAAAGTCGAGATCCCGCACGCGATGCCGACAATCATGGCTGGCCTGACACAGTGCATCATGTTGTCACTGTCGATGGTCGTTATCGCCTCCATGGTCGGTGCTGACGGCCTCGGCATTCCGGTGTTGCGTGCCATCAACACGGTCAATACGGCGAAAGGTTTCGAGGCCGGTCTCGCCATCGTCATTGTCGCCATCCTGATGGACCGCATTTGCAAGCGCCCAGGCGCCCAGGAGGTACGGTGAACCGATGAACGCCGTCGAATTCAAGAACGTCGACATCGTCTTCGGCGAGGAACGGCGCCGCGCCCTCGAACTGCTCGACGCCGGCGGTACCCGTGGATCGATCCTCGAAGAGACGGACGCGGTCATCGGCGTCGCCGATGCCACGTTGCCGATCAAGGAGGGTGAAGTTTGCGTGCTCATGGGTTTGTCAGGATCGGGGAAATCGACGTTGCTGCGCGCCGTCAACGGCCTCAACGAGGTCGCCCGCGGCGAGGTGTTGGTGCGTCATCAGGGCGATATGGTCGACGTCGCCAACTGCGATGCTCAGACACTGCGTGCCCTGCGCACCGAACGGGTCGCCATGGTATTCCAGCAATTCGCACTGCTGCCGTGGCGCACGGTCGAAGAGAATGTCGGGTTCGGACTTGAGATCCGCGGCATGGGCGAAGACGAAAGGCGGCCCATCGTTGACGAGAAGCTGAAACTCGTCGGGCTCGACCAGTGGCGTGATAAATTCGCCCACGAGCTCTCCGGCGGTATGCAGCAGCGTGTTGGCCTGGCCCGTGCCTTCGCCACCGACGCCGACATTCTGCTCATGGATGAGCCCTTCTCGGCCCTCGACCCTCTGATCCGAACCCATTTGCAGGACGAATTGCTGGAATTGCAACGGGCTCTCAAGAAAACCATCATCTTCGTCAGCCACGACCTCGACGAGGCGCTCAAACTGGGCACCCACATCGCCATCATGGAGGCTGGGCGCATTGTCCAGTACGGTGATCCGGAGGGCATCGTGCTGGATCCGGCCAACGCCTATGTCGCCGACTTCGTCGCCCATATGAACCCGCTCAACGTTCTGCGCGGCACGTCGTTGATGACGCCGGTCGATGACATCACGCGCGACGGTGAAACGCTGCTCCTCGACTGGTCGGGCCACAGCCGACTGACGTTGGATGCGGAGGGACGGCCGGAAACGGTGACCATCGAAGGCAAAGCGGGGCGTATCCTCAATTACGAAACCGAATTGGATTTGAAGGCGATCGGCGAAGCCGGCGACACCGTTTTGGCGGCATCGGCCGACATTCCCATGCGCCTTGCCATTGAGATACGGCACGATACCTGTAACCCGGTCCTATTCGTCGAAGGCGACAAACTTATCGGCGTCATCGGAGACGAAGAGATCTATCGAGGAATTCTTCGCCAGACGGACCTAGGCCAGGAACCACGGTAAGCGTCGCGACCTGAGTTAGCGGCGTTCGGCTATGGAATCGGCGATTACGCAGAGGATTTCGAACATCATGGTAGCGCCGACCAGTGCCGTGTTGCCGCTGGGGTCGAAAGGCGGTGCCACTTCGACCACATCGCCGCCGATGAGGTTGAGGCCGTGCAATCCGCGCACCATCTGCTGTGCGTCGAAGGTCGAGTAGCCACCAATTTCCGGTGTTCCGGTTCCGGGCGCATAGACCGGGTCGAGCCCGTCGACGTCGAAGCTGACGTAGGTCGGGCCGTCACCGGCGATGAGCCTCGCCTCGGCAATCACCGCCTCCGTTCCCATCTCGAAATACTCTTCGATGGTGATGACCCGCATGCCCGAATCATAAGAAAACTGCCAGTCGTTCTCCGTGTACATGGAGCCGCGGATGCCGATCTGGATGGTCCGCTTGGGATCGAGCAGGCCTTCCTCAACGGCGCGGCGGAACGGCGTGCCGTGGGTCAGTTTCGAGCCACCGAAATACTCGTCGTTGGTATCGCAATGGGCATCGAAATGGACCATGCCGACCGGACGCTCCTTGGCGATGGCGCGCATGATCGGCAGCGTGATCAGATGATCGCCGCCGGCACTCAAGGGGATGGTGCCGGCGGCATGGATTTCGGCGAAGAAGGCCTCGACGCGGCGCAGAGTTTCCATGAGGTCGATGGGATTGACGCTGGCGTCACCGAGGTCGGCGATGTTGCAGAGATCATAGGGCGCGACATGGGTCTGCGGATTGACGCGGCGCATGAAGCTCGACATGTTGCGGATTTCCCGAGGACCGTGCCGGGCGCCGGCCCGATTGGTGGTGCCGCCGTCCCAGGGAACGCCGACTAAGGCGATATCGACAAGGCCGGGGTCCGTCACATAAGGCAGGCGCATGAAGGTCGGCATGCCGCTGAACCGGGGCGTCATGGCGCCGTCGTCGGGTTGGAAGCGGATATCCTGGTCGCTCATTGGGGGGCTCCCTCAATCGGGAATGACTTTCCCGGGATTCATAATGTTGGCCGGGTCGATGGCTTTCTTGACTGCCGCCATCATTTCGACCTCGACGGCAGGGCGGTATCGCGCAAGGTCATTGCGTTTGAGGATGCCGACTCCATGTTCCGCCGAGAAGCTCCCGTGTAGATCGGCCGCAATATCGTTGACCAGACCTGTCACGTCGTGCCAACGAGCCAGGAAATCGATTTCGTCCATGCCGACGGGTTGGCTCAGGTTGAAGTGAATGTTGCCATCGCCAACGTGGCCGAAGGCGACCGGGCGGATACCGGGAATGAGGGTTTCGGCGGCCCCAATGGCCCGGTCGATGAATTCGGCCGCTTTCGACACGGGGACGGACACGTCATTCTTGATGGAGGCGCCCTCGGGGAACTGCGCCTCCGGGATGCTCTCACGGATGCGCCACAAGTCGTCGGCCTGAGTGCCGCTCTCGGCAAGCACACCGTCAAGCACGACCCCGTCCTCAAGCGCTTCTTCAAGGATTCCTTCGAGCGTCTGTCTAAGCGTGCCGGTTTCTCGCGGAGTCGTCATTTCCAGGAGAACGTACCACGGGTAGACGGAACTGAAGGGATCGCGTACGGCGGCGATGTTCTTGACCGTAATCTCGAACGAAAGGCCGTTCATGATCTCGAAAGCGGAAAGTGCGTCTCCGGCCGCAACGCCGCAGCGGTCAAACAACTCCATTGCGGAGGTGGCGGAGGGCAGAGCGAGCAGGGCCGTCTGTCGCTGACGCGGCAGCGGAAAGAGTTTCAGTACGGCGGCTGTGATAATGCCGAGTGTTCCTTCGGCACCGATGAACAAGTGTTTGAGGTCATAGCCCGTGTTGTCTTTGCGCAGTGCTCGGAGGCCGTCCCAGATCCGTCCATCGGGCAAGACGACCTCAAGGCCGAGAACCAGTTCCCGGGCGTTGCCATATCTAAGAACCTGGATACCACCCGCGTTGGTCGACAGATTGCCGCCGATTTGACAACTGCCTTCGGCGGCGAGGCTCAACGGGAAAAAACGGCCGGCTTCGGCTGCGGCGGCTTGGATATCGGCGAGTATGCAGCCGGCCTCGCAGGTCAGGGTGAAGTTTGCGGTATCCAGTTCCCTGATCCGGTTCAATCGTTCCATTGAAAGCAATACCCCGGACTTCGCTACGCCGCCTCCGACCAAGCCGGTGTTGCCACCTAATGGAACGATGGGCAAGGAGTGATCGTGGCAAATGGAGACGACCTTCGAAACTTCCTCCGTCGTCGCGGGACGGACAATGAGGTCACTATTACCATGCCATAGCCCTCGCGGTTCGATGAGATACCGCTCGCGGTCACCGTGTTCCTCGACGACGCCCTTTGGCCCGACAGCGGAACGGATGGAATCCAGCACCTGGGATTGCTCCGACATATTGGAATTTTGGAGGTCCGCGATAACCGATTCAACCGCAACATTGTCCCTATTGTTCCGGTTGCCGACGGCCGCCATGCGCAAGTTAGAACCGGCCAGCTTGTCTCAAGATCCTCAGGGCTTCGGCAACATTGTGACAGTCGTTGAGAGCGTCGTGGGCGGCGCCGGGGCAGGGGAAGCCGAACGCCTTCCATAGGTCGCCGCTATGGACACTGTGGTTAGGAATGCCAAGGTATTCGTAGATCAGTTCACAGACGTCTCGAAATAAATCATTGTGGAACGGCCATAAAACGTCGTTGTAATTGCAATTCAAACGGACGATGGCACCGTCTCGCCCGTAGCTGCACACAGACTCCGTGTCATCACCCAGGAAATGCTGTAGTTGCCGCAGTGCCGCGTCGAACGGCATTCCCTTCTCATCGACGGTAGCCTGGGTAATGCCGGTCAGTTCCGTGAAGTACGCGGAGAGGACAGGATTCAACCGAGGCTGAACGAATAGCTCCAGGCTGCCAATGACCGGCAGGTCGTCGTCGTCGATGAGCTTGAGAACACCGAACTGAACGATTTCGCGGTGTTCGCCGGGATTGGAGTAATTCCGCGCGTGCGCCCCCTCCCAACTGGTCCACTCCAGATCCAGGATCGCGACGTGTGATGGTGGCATGGGATATTACTCCGTCGCCGCTCTGCGCAAGCGGTCATTAATGGCGCGTCCGAGGCCGGAATCGGGGATTGGTGACACGGCGATTTCCGCCATTCCGCGTTTGTCGAGTTGATGAAGCATGGCGAACAGGTTGGCCGCCGCTTCCCGCAGGTTTCCGCTCACACTCAGGTTGAGGTCCGCGTTGCGTGTGGATGGACCGAAGCCCAGCAGGAGGCCGTTGGGACGGGCGCATGTAGCGTTCATGGCAAGTGGAGTGTTAGGAGCGTAGTGACGCAAGAGCATACCAGGAGACTTCGGCGCATCAACATTTTCGCTGGTCCGCAACGTTTCACCCAAGGCGGCACCTAGATCTTCCATGGCGATGCCGCCCGGTCGCAAAAGGCTCGGTTCCGGTTCCGATAGGTCGATGACCGTCGACTCGAGGCCGATCGAGCAGGGGCCGTCATCGAGGACCACATCAGGTCCCAAATCGGATTCCGCCGGCCAGGCTTCACAAACGTGATCCGCTGTCGTCGGGCTGACCAAACCCGATCGATTGGCGCTCGGTGCTGCAACTGATGAGCCCGCAGCCTCGATGATCGCGCGGGCGACCGGGTGTTGCGGCAAGCGGATTGCGGCGGTGCCCAGCCCGGCACTCACCAACCGTGACAAAGGGGCCTCGGGTTTGCGGTTCAAGACCAGCGTCAGGGCGCCCGGCCAGAACCGATTGGCAAGGACTTCGGCGCGCCGGTCGAAATGCACGAGTTCCCGGGCCGAGGCGATATTGGCGACGTGGACAATTAGTGGATTGAAATGGGGCCGGCCCTTGGCTTCGAAGACTCGGGCCACAGCATCGTCGTTTCCGGCGTCCGCTCCCAGTCCATAAACGGTTTCCGTCGGAAAAGCGACCAATCGACCAGACGAGAGAGCATTGGCGGCGCGAGCAATACCGGCGGGGTCTGCCGCGACTCGGCGCTGGTTTGCGGTGGGTGGTAGATCAGTCAATCGCCGACCTTGACGTTCGGCCCGGCCGCGACAAAGTGGGGATTCTCGAAGCCGGGTTTACCGTAACCAAGATCTTGTCCTTCAAGAGTGACGACGGACCCACCGGCGAACCTAAGAACGGCGTGTCCGGCGGCTGTATCCCACTCCATCGTCCGCCCAAGCCGCGGATAAATGTCCGCGGAACCTTCCGCGACCAAACAAAATTTTAGAGAACTCCCGGCACTCACTTCCGATTTGACGCCATAGTTGGCGAGAAATTCGTCGATATCATCGCTTCGATGGGATCGGCTGACGACGGCGGTCAGGCCATCTCCCGGTGCCGGCCGGCAGGCAATATCGCGTCGTTTGCCATCACTTTCCAAAAGAAAGGCACCAACGCTCGCGCCCATAAATGTTTTTTCAAGGGCCGGCACATGAACGACGCCGAGGACCGGCCGGGTATTCTCGATCAGAGCGATATTGACCGTGAATTCGCCGTTTCGGTTAATGAATTCTTTGGTTCCGTCAAGCGGATCGACCAGCCAAAAGGCGGTGCCGTGAACGTCGGGACTACGTCCCGCCGCCGCTGCCTCCTCGCTGACCACCGGATAGGCATCCGTAATGCCCTCGCGGATCGATCGCAGAATAACGTCTTCCGCGGCCTGGTCGGCCGCGGTTACCGGCGAGTTGTCTTCCTTGGTCTCGACCTGAAAGTCGGTCTGGTAGATTTTCATGATTTCCGCGCCGGCCCGCTTGGCCACGTCGGCCACCTGTTTGACAAGTCCCAGTCCGATATTCAGCACCGTCTCTTCCTCATTCTGAATGGCGCCCTAGTGTGTCGCCGGCGCGGCCGATTTTCTTCGCGGGAACTTGGTTGTCAATAGGAGGGCGTCAGGAGAAATCCGCTGCGGAAACCTCTTCGGCAATAAATCGCCACGCTTCAAAGCTGTCAGACCAATGATCGGCCGCCATTGCCGCCTTGATCTTTAGCCGACTGAGAAAATCCTGTGGTCTTGGCAATTGCAGCCAGACGGAGGGGAGGAACAACGCCCGTCGGCCGCCGTCGGCGATGACCAGGCCGTCGACACCCGGGCGCAATTGGGCCAGGAGTTCATCTTCACTCTTAAAATGAGATCGGCACCTGGGGGCTGAGAACGGAAATGGAAATGTCGATGTCGTCACGTTCAGCGGCTTTCAGTTTCGGGAAACGGGGATCGTTGAAAGCTGCGCGAAATGCGTTCTCGGCGACATCTTCGACAAGCGCGCGGTGGGCTTGCGGCGATCCTATACAGCTCCTCAATTGGCCATTTTTCTTCAATGTCACGAAACAGGCACCTTCCCGGCGCAAAACTTCCGGATGTTCGCTGGCATCAACGGCGACGGGTTTCCCTTTTTCGAGGCCGTGATCGATCGACAGTGCCGCCAGAAGCAGAATATTGGCACCGTGATCCTTGAGAAGTTGCTTGGTCGCGTCTTCGAACGATGTTTCGTCAAGTTCTTGGGGGGCCGGTGTTTCAACGACCTTGGTTTCTGAAGACGCTACCGGCGGCCCGGACGGGCCTGCCGTCCTCGGTCTTGCTGGCGGGCTCAGGGATCGAATCCGGATTTGCCGGGGTCGGTTGCGCGCGGTTTAGCGTGACACTCACCTTCCGAGGATTTGGCTTTTCGTCCGCCATATCGCCGTCGCTCGCGGATTCGTCTTTGTCGGGAACGGGTTCTTCTTTTGGTTCGACGTTCCAACGAACGGCAGCCGCCGGTTTGGTCGCTGTTGTCGTGGGTTCCGACGCGTCGGTTGTCGTTGGCGTGTCCCATTGAACACTGGCGGCACGCGGTGCCGGCGGTGGATCTTCGGAAATCGTTTCAACCGGCTCGTCGTCACTTGCGTTTTCCACCGGTTCAGCGAAGGCCCAGGATCCATAACCGACGACCCGATCACGCGGTCCAGCGGTGTCGCCTGAGTTGCGGAGATCGAGTGTGGTTACGGTCAACCCGCGTTTTCGCGCCACGGCCAGCAGGCCGCCGACAGGAAATCGCCCGCAGGCCCCTTCGCGGGCGATTTTCGAGGGGTCGAGCGCTTCAATTGCCTGACAGGTTTGGCCATCGATCTTCCGGGCGCTGTCATAATCGAGATAGTGGCTGAGATCGGAGCTGATGACGATAAGCGTCTCCGGGCCGCCCCAAAGGGCTTCAAGAACTTCGGCGACGGAGTCCGGTGCCGCCTCACCGACAACCATCGGCATGACTTGGAAGTCGCCGAGAACGATTTGCAGGAAAGGCAGGTGCACCTCGAGACTGTGTTCCAATTCATGGGTGGCGTCGAACACTTCGACCTGTGAAAAGGCCAGAGCCGTCTCGCAGGCGGCCTTATCGACAGAAACGTTGCCGAGCGGGGTCTCGAATGCGTCGGCGCCGCTCAAGGCCAACCCACGGACAGGAACACGATGGCAGGGACCGAGAAGGATAACGCGTTCGATCTGGCCGCGGACGGGGCGCAGTAGGTTATACGCCGATGCGGCGATCGGGCCTGAATAAACGTATCCGGCGTGTGGGGCGATCAGGGCCTTCGGCGGCGGGCCGGCCGGCGGTCCCGCTTCGTCGAGGTAGCGCTCGACCATCGAGCTCAATTGTTTCGAATCACCCGGGTAAAATTGCCCGGCCACGGCCGGAGATCGGATGAAGCCCATTTTTAAACCTTCCAATGAATCTCTCAGTCTCTTCGGCCCATTATATCTTATATAATAGGGAGCAGGCCACGAAACTGAGCGAAGGCTGTGAACAATTATGGTCGTGAACGGCGCGGAAACGGAAGCGTTTGAGGGGACGGCTTTCCCTGGCCGTTACTGGCACACCCTCGACGATGGCCGGGTCCAATGTGACCTGTGTCCGCGGTACTGCAAACTCCAGGAGGGTCAGCGCGGACTGTGTTTCGTTCGGGCCCGTGAAGGCGGGCGTATGGTCCTCACGACCTACGGCCGGTCCAGCGGGTTCTGTATTGACCCGATCGAGAAAAAGCCGCTCAACCACTTCCTTCCCGGCACCCCGATCCTCAGTTTCGGAACGGCGGGTTGCAATCTGACCTGCCGGTTCTGCCAGAACTGGAGCATTTCCAAAGCCCGGGAGTTCGACCGGCTGCAGGCCGTGGCGGGCCCGGAAACGATCGCTGAGGCCGCTCTCAAGACGGGCTGCCGTAGCGTCGCATTCACCTATAACGACCCGGTCATATTCCTCGAATATGCGATCGACGTCGCACAAGCCTGTCACGAACGTGGATTGAAAACTGTGGCCGTCACCGCAGGCTATATCACCGAGAAACCACGGGAAGAATTCTTCCGGCACATGGATGCAGCCAATGTCGATCTCAAGGCTTTCACAGAGGATTTCTATCGCAAACTTTGTACGGGCCGGCTGGCGTCGGTTCTGGAAACCCTCGAGTATTTGAAACACGAGACCGATGTGTGGTTCGAAGTCACCGATTTGTTGATCCCTGATGAAAACGACTCGGTTCGCGAGATCGAGGAAATGACGAGTTGGATCGCCGAAAATCTGGGACCGGACGTGCCGATCCACTTTTCGGCATTTCATCCCGACTGGAAAATGCGCGACAAACCGCGAACACCGAAGGATACCCTCGTGCGGTCGCGGGAAATTGCCAGAAAAAACGGTCTTCGCTATGCCTATACCGGAAACGTTCATGACTTTTCCGGATCCAGTACCTATTGCCATGCCTGCGGCGAAATGCTGATCGGACGCGATTGGTATGAGCTCTCTACCTGGAACCTGAGTTTCGAAGGAAACTACACCGGCAACTGCCGGAAGTGTGGTACGGCTCTGGCCGGCGTCTTCGATGGCCCACCCGGCGACTGGGGACGCAAACGCGTGCCCTTGCAGCTAAGGGGTGCTGCATGAGGATTGTCCGCCCGGCGGCGTGACAGCCAAAGCTTGACCTGTTAAACAGCCGCTCGTCCATTGGCTCGCCGGAGTTTCCATGCCGAAAAAATGGTTGATTCTAGGGCTTAAGGTCCTCGTTTCGGGAGGGTTGATTTGGTTTGCTTTGAGCCGGGTCGACTTCGCCGAAGCGATGGGACGAATCCGACAGGCTGATCCCCTTTTGCTGGTGATGGCGGTTGGCGTCATAGGGTTGCAGGCATTCATCGGTGGATGGCGGTGGCGTTCGGTCAGCATGGCCATCGGTCAACCGCTCCGTTATTGGAGTGCGCTTCGTTTCTTCTATATCGGCATGTTTTTCAACCAGGCCCTGCCCGGCGGGACGGGGGGTGATCCGGTGCGAGGATACCTAGCTTATAAGGCCGGCTTGGGCCTTAGGGGCGCAATCAACGGCGTCATGTTGGAGCGTTTGGTGACGGTCGTTGCGCTGGTCGTACTGGTGGACGCGACCCAAGTGTCCTTTCTTCCCAAACTCGATGAGGTGACGCGTCATCTTTTTTTGCTGAGTGTCGTGCTGATATCTTTGGGCGCCATCGTAGGCCTGTTCGTCATCATCATGCTGGAACGTCTTCCCGAACGCCTCCGCCATTGGAAGATCGTACGCGGAATGTCGTACCTCGGAAACGATGCTCGGGCTGTATTCCTCAATCCAAAGAATCTAGCGAAGACCCTGTCCATCGGTCTGATTACGCACCTGAATATTTCGCTGTACGTCTTCGCGTTGTCGCGCGCCGTGCAAATGGACGTGACCTGGCTCGACTGTCTCGTCCTCGTGCCACCAGTTCTGCTGATTACGACCATTCCGATCTCGGTCGGCGGATGGGGGGGGTACGGGAAAACGCAATGATTATCGCTTTTGGATTGATCGGCGTGCCGGAAGCCTCAGCGCTTGCCCTGTCTGTTCTTTTCGGTTTGTTGGGTCTTGCGGTGTCGCTGCCCGGCGGGCTCGTTTGGTTTTATGGGCGCGAGCACCAACAAGGCTTGACGCTCGACACCGTCGAAGAAGAAATGGCCGCGAGCGCTACCGCAGACGAATAAGGCGGCTCAACTAACCCTTTTCTTTGGAGGCGATGGCGCTAGAGTCTTGTCGCCAAATTTCCGTACTTCGAATTCAGTGGGGGTTCCTTGATGAAGATCGCTTTTTCCAACCCGGCCGAAGTCAATACCGGGGTTGTCGTTGCCGGCGTCCTTGAAGGGCGTAAATTGACGCCGAGCGCGGCGGCGCTGGACAAGAAATGCGATGGCGCCCTGTCACGGGCCGTGAAGGCGAGCCGTTTCGAAGGCAAGAAAAACCAAAGCCTGACCATGATGGCGCCGTCGGGAACGAAGCTCGACCGTATTCTCTTGATCGGTTTTGGAAAGGCCAAGAACATCACGGCGTTGGATGCAGAAAAGGCGGGCGGCCAGATTTATGCGACGCTTTCCTCCGTCGGCGCCCGCACCGTGACGGTGCTCGTCGACGCCCTGGAAGGCGGGGATCTCAAACCGGCGGAAACTGCGGCCCGCATCGGATTCGGCGCGCGGCTCCGATCCTATCGTTTCGACAAATACCGGACCAAGGAAAAGGCCGAAGAAAAACCGAGTCTCAAGACGATCAAAATCCAATGTCCGCATTCGGCGAGAGCGCGTCGCGAGTTTTCCAACTTGGATAAAGTCGTCGACGGTGTCTTTATGACACGCGATCTGGTGTCGGAACCGTCGAACATTCTCCATCCGGAAACTCTCGCCGGACGCGCTCGCGAACTGACGAAATTGGGCGTCAAGGTCGAGGTTCTCGGTGAGGCGCGCATGAAGAAGCTCGGCATGGGGGCGTTGCTCGGGGTCGGCCAGGGGTCCATACGGGAGTCTCAATTGGTCGTCATGCAATGGAACGGTGCCTCCAAGTCCGGGCGACGTGGCAAGGCGGACGCCCCGATCGCGTTCATCGGCAAAGGCGTCACTTTCGATACGGGCGGCATTTCCCTGAAGCCCTCCGGCGGCATGGAAGACATGAAATGGGACATGGGCGGCGCCGGCGTCGTCATCGGGTTGATGAAGGCGCTGGCCGGTCGCAAGGCCAAGGTCAACGTTGTCGGTGTCGTCGGCCTTGTTGAGAATATGCCGGGCGGTAACGCACAGCGGCCGGGCGACATCGTGACTTCGATGTCCGGTCAGACCATCGAGGTGTTGAACACCGATGCCGAAGGCCGGCTTGTTCTCGCCGACGCGCTGCACTACACGAACGATCGCTTCAAACCGAAATTCATGGTCAATCTGGCGACCTTGACCGGTGCCATCATCATTTCGTTGGGCGATCAGTTCGCCGGACTGTTCTCGAACGACGACAAGCTTTCGGAGCGCCTTTCGGATGCTGGTGCGGCTGTCGAGGAGAAGGTCTGGCGGTTCCCGCTGACCATCGAGTACGACAAGATGTTGCGATCGGATGCCGCCGACATGAAAAACATCAGCGGCGGCCGCGGTGCGGGTTCGATTACGGCGGCGCAATTCCTCCAACGGTTCGTCGGGAAAACGCCCTGGGCGCACCTCGACATCGCCGGCGTGACTTGGTCGAAGAAGGATGCGCCGACGGTGCCGAAAGGCGGAACCGCGTTCGGCGTGCGGCTGCTCGACCGGCTGGTGGCGGACCACTACGAACGTCGATAGGTGCCGAGGCGGTGACGGAGATCGCCTTCTATCACCTGGAGCGCTCGACGCTGGAAGAGGCGTTGCCCAAACTCTTGGAAAAGACCCTGGCGGCGGGCAAACGCGCACTCGTGTTGGCCGGATCTGAAAGCCGTGTCGAGGCTCTGACGGACCGTTTGTGGACCTATGACCAGGATGCCTGGTTGCCACACGGTTCGATCAAGGACGGCAATCCGGCCGAGCAACCGATCTGGTTGTCGGTGAACGAGAGCAACCTGAACGGGGCAACCTTTCTTTTCCTTACTGATGGCGCCACGTCGGCTGACGTCGCGAATTATGAGCGGTGCTTCGAGCTTTTTGACGGGAACGACGAAGGCGCCGTCAAGGCTGCCCGAGACCGTTGGAAAGCCTACAAGGACGGCGGGCACGATTTGACGTATTGGCAACAGAACGCCCGCGGCGGCTGGGAGAAGAAGGGGTAAGGCATTGCTCGATTGGTTGTGGCGATGAGAGGTATCGATGGAAGAACCGTTCTGGTCACCGGCGGCGGCAGCGGTATCGGCGCGTCCATTTGCCGTCGTCTCGGGCAGGAAAGTGCGCGCGTAGCCTTGTTTGACAAGGACCTGGGCGGTGCCGAGGGCGTCATCTCTGAAATCGAAGCCGCCGGTGGTAAGGCGGCCGCGTTCGAGGTGGATATCACCGACCTTTCTGCCGTTCAGGACGGCGTCGCCGACGCCGAAAAGGAACTCGGGCCGCTGTTCGGCCTCGTCAACAACGCGGGCTGGGATCGGGCGATCAGTTTTCTCGATAGCGGGCCCGACCATTGGGACAAGGTCATCGACATCAACCTGCGCGGCCCGATCAACGTCACACACGCGGTTCTGTCCCGAATGGTCGAAAGGGCGGAGGGGCGGATCGTCACCATCGCATCGGACGCCGGACGGGTGGGGTCGTCGGGCGAGTCCGTCTATTCGGCGTGTAAGGGCGGCGTGATTGCCTTGATGAAAACGGTCGCCCGCGAAGTGGCAAGAACCGGCGTCACCTTGAACACGGTCTGTCCGGGGCCGACGGAAACGCCGTTGCTTGATAGTTTCGACGAGACCGGCAAGCTGCAGGAGGCCCTGACCCGGGCCATCCCGATGAAACGTCTCGGTACACCCGACGATTACCCGGGCCTCGTCGCCTTCCTGCTGAGTGACGATGCCGCTTACATGACCGGCCAGACGATCAGCGTCTCGGGCGGTCTCACCATGCACGGATAACCGCCATGACCTATGAAGACATTCTCTACGAACAAGAAGGTGCGACCGTTACGTTGACCCTCAACCGCCCTGAAGTCATGAACGCCTTTCGCGGCCAGACCTGCGAGGAGATGATCCATGGCCTGACCAAAGCGGGGTGGGATAAGTCTGTCGCCGCCATCGTCATCACCGGTGCCGGCGACCGTGCTTTTTGTACGGGCGGGGATCAGAAGGCGCATGGCGAAGACGGCTACGACGGCCGCGGCACCATCGGTTTGCCGGTCGAGGAAATGCAGAGTCTGATCCGTGACGTGCCGAAGCCGGTGATTGCCAAGGTCAGAGGTTACGCGGTTGGCGGCGGTAATGTCCTGGCGGCCGTCTGCGATATTACCATCGCTGCTGAGACGGCTCAGTTCGGCCAGGTCGGACCGAAAATGGGATCTGTCGACCCGGGATGGGGCACCGCCTATCTGGCCCGCGTCGTTGGTGAGAAAAAGGCCCGTGAAATGTGGTTCCTGTGCCGCCGGTATTCGGCGGAGGAAGCTGAGCGCATGGGCCTCGTCAACAAAGTGGTGCCCGACGATCAATTGGATGCGGAAGTGGCGGCCTGGTGTGACGAGCTTTCCAAGCGCAGTCCCACCGCCATCGCCATCGCCAAGAAATCCATGAACGCCGATACCGAGAACATCCGCGCCATCGGCGCCTTGGGCTTCGAGGCGTTGCGCCTCTACTACGGGACCGAAGAATCGGCGGAAGGCGGCCGCGCCCGGGCCGAAAAGAGAGACCCGGATTTTCTCAAGTATCGGTGAACGGCCGGAAAAGAACTTATCGCGTGGCGACCCCCGACGACCGAACCTCGTATCCTTGATCGCGGCGAGGTGAGGGCGTTAAGGTCGCCGGTGAGGCTAAGCAACAGGGGGGAGCCATGACCCATTTCCTCGTGTCCGACGAAAACCCGGAGGGCTACAGACTCGAAGACATATTGCACATGGTGCAAAAGGATATTCTTTTCCGCTGCACCAAGATCGTCGATGACCAGACGCCGGAAGCGCGCCGGGTGCTTCACAACAACACGAAAATTCTGGAGCTCTTGAGTCAGGCCGTGGACCTGGCGCAAGACTCGACGACCGTCCTCAAGAAGTCTTTCGGCCCGCCAAAGAAGGGTAAGCCGCGTATCGGGAAAAAGTAGTGGCGCGACGCTGGATCAAACGCCCCGAGGGTTCGACCTGGGGCGATTGGGGTGACGACGACCAGCTGGGGCGGCTCAATCTGCTGACGCCGGAGCGCCGGGTCGCAGCTGCTCGCGAGGTGCGAGAAGGATTGAGCTTCTGTCTCAGCCTGCCGCTCGACCTGCCGGGCGGCAATGCCGTCAATCCAAAACGTTTCCCCCCGAAACTGGGCCCGGTCTTTCACGACGGTGCGCACTACTACAACTTCGATTGGGCGGCGCTTCACGAGGGAATGGCCGACATCACCTCTGACGAGCAGGTGACGCTCTATTCCCAATATTCCACCCAATGGGACAGTTTCGCCCACGTTGGCTGCCTGTTCGATGCCGACGGCGACGGCATCGACGAACCGGTCTACTACAACGGGTTTGGGGCCGGCACCGACATCGGCGGACCCAATAGCATCGAGGACATGGGCGCCAAGGCTCTCGGTATCGAGAACATGGCGACGACCGGTGTGCAGGGCCGCGGCGTCTTGGTCGATTTCCACAAATACTTTGGCGATGAGCGTATCGCCGTCGGCTACGACCTTCTCCTCGAAACCCTGGATAAGGACGGCGTCGAAGTCGAAGAGGGCGACATGTTCCTGTTCCACACCGGGTGGGACGACATGATCCTGTCCATGAACGGGGACCCCGACGCCGAAAAACTCCATTCGTCTTGTGCGGTCCTCGACGGTTATGACCGCCGCTTGTTGCAGTGGATTACGGATTCGGGGATCAGCATTATCGCCACCGATAACATGGCCGTCGAGGACGGCAGTGGGGCGGGGGATGCCGAGGGCGGCTGTTCCCGCCTGCCGTTGCACCGTCACTGTTTGTTCCGTCTCGGCGTACATCTGGGTGAAATCTGGCACCTGTCTGAACTGGCGAAGGCGCTTCGCGCGCGTGACCGCTACCGCTTCCTGTTGACGGCGCCGCCGCTGCGCATGCCGGGGGCCGTGGGTTCGCCGGTGACGCCGGTTGCGACGATCTGACGGCGCAATGAGAGTTTTCGACCCGTTAGCCGAAGGCCCGCTCGACGGTATTCGCGTTCTCGATCTGACCCGTCTGATCGCCGGCAATATGCTGACCCTGCAATTGGCCGATTTCGGCGCCGATGTGGTCAAGGTCGAGCCGGTCGGCAAGGGTGATCCGTTGCGCGCCTGGACCGATGCCGGGGTCGAGACGTTCTGGAAGGTCTATTGTCGAAACAAGCGAAGCATCGCCATCGACTTCCGTTCGAAAGGCGCGGCCGACATCATCCTGAAACTCTCTGAAAAAGCCGACATATTGATCGAAAACTTTCGACCGGGACGCCTTGAGTCCATGGGCCTGGGGCCGGAGCGGTTGCAGAAACGGAATCCCCGCCTTGTCGTCGTTCGTATCTCCGGCTTCGGACAGACCGGACCCTACCGGGAAAAGCCCGGCTTCGGGACCCTGGTCGAGGCGATGTCCGGTTTTGCCAGCCGCAACGGTTTCCCCGACCGTGATCCCCTGTTGCCGCCACTGGCGCTGGCCGACATGATCGCCGGATTGCAAGGGGCGTACGCGACCATGGTTGCGCTCCGCGAGGTCGAGACGAAAGGGGAGGGCGGGCAAGTTGTCGACCTGTCATTGTACGAACCCGTCTTGTCCACTCTGGGACCGGAAGCCTTGGCCTACCAGGTTACGGGTAAGGTGAAAGAGCGTTCGGGAAACCGCTCGAATACCAGTGCACCGCGAGACGTCTACCGAACCCGCGATGGCAAACACGTCGCTCTTTCGGCGTCCATCCAGGTCATGGCCGAACGCGTGTTCCGTCTCATCGGTCGGGCCGACATGATCGACGATCCCCGGTACCGGACCAACGCCGACAGAGTACGCCATCGCGACGAGGTCAACGATATCGTTGCCGCTTGGGTGGCCGAACGGACACGCGACGAGGTGCTGCGGGTTTTCGATGACGGCGGCGTTACGGCGTCGCCGGTCTACGACATCTGCGACGTCATCACAGACCCGCATGTCGCGGAGCGTGAGGTCCTGGTCGATCTCGCCGACGATGATCTTGGGAGCGCGACCCACCACAACATCCTGCCCAGATTGTCGAGAACGCCGGGAGCGTTTCGCCGCCCGGCACCGAAACTGGGGGAACACACGGACGAACTATTAGGCGAATGTGGATTTGATAAGGACACGATTCAGAACATGAAAACCAAGGGGCTGATCGGATGAAGGAAAACGCGCAAGACTTGGTCTGGCGATCGCTTCTCTACGTGCCGGCAAACAACCCGAAATTCATAGGAAAAGCGCATACTCGCGGTGCCGACGCGATCATCCTCGATCTCGAGGACAGCGTTCCGCAAATGGAGCGCCCCGGCGCGCGCGCGGGATTGGCCGACGCCGCTCGGTCCGTGGCGCAAAACGGATCCGATGTCCTGGTCCGAATCAACCGTCCCTTGCCGGAGGCCGTCTTGGACATCGAGGCCGCCGTCATGCCCGAGGTCTCAGCATTCTTTGTCGCCAAGGCGGAAAGCGCCGAGCATCTGAGATTGCTGGAAGAGGTGGTCGCGGACCGGGAAAGGGCGCTGGGTTTGCGACTCGGACACACCGGCTTCGTGCCCATGGTGGAAACGGCGAGCGCCTATTTCCGTATGGCCGAAATCGCCGGCGCCTTAGCCCGTAATGTCGCCTTGACGCTCGGGGGAGAAGATTTCGCATTGGACAACCGGATGGTGCCGGACGGCGAAACCCTGTTCCTGCCCAATCAGGAAGTCGTCTATGCGGCGCGGACCGCAGGGATTGTTCCCCTCGGAACCTTCGGTACCGTCGCCGATTTTCAGGACCTGGATGCCTACCGGGAAAGCGCCCGCAAGGCCCGGCGTTATGGGTTCGAAGGATCGTCCTGCATCCATCCGGGCGTCGTCCCGGTGCTCAATGACGAGTTCGCCCCGGCTCCGGAAGAGATCGACCACGCTGAGCGCGTCGTCGCCGCCTATGAGAAGTCGGTCGCCGAAGGCGTCGGTGCCATCACCATCGACGGCAAGATGATCGATGTACCCGTGGCGATCCGGGCGCAGAACCTTCTCGCTCGCGCCCGGGCGATAGCGGCACGCCAAAAGCAGATGTCTTGACGGCGAGCCCGCGTTATCCGAAGGCCTGGCCCGGTTTGGCGCCGGCCTTTTTCAGGATGAGCGCCAACGGGCAGAAGCCCGTGAAAGACGCCTGCAGCAGGTTAGCGCCGACAAAGGCCGTGAGCCATAACCAATAGACATGATGGACTTGCGAGAGGGCGAGGCTGGCGAGGATGACGGCGCCGGCAAACAGCATGACGATTCGATCGATGGACATGGATCTTTCCTTGGTTCGAGCGGCCCGGCCAATGGTTGGAGCCGCGGTTGTTCCTGTTGGCGTGGAAAATAGTCGAAACGTTCTAAACTGACTGTGACTGGGTCACGCTGCCGCCGTCAGTTCCGCTGCCGCCGTCTCAGCAAGTAAACGATGGCGCCGCCGGCCGCGGACATGCCGGCCATGGCGATATAGGCTTGGCTGCCGACGGCGTTGAAGATATGGCCGGAGGCGAACAGCGCTAGGCCCATGACCAGCCC
>Ga0056108_1000153_pt1 | contig 25935 bp, 22 predicted proteins | sample WorMetG1BERMUDA1_FD_83875 | JGI IMG/M metagenome (GOLD analysis project Ga0056108, IMG submission 83875) | Marine gutless worms symbiont microbial communities from Max Planck institute for Marine Microbiology, Germany - Inanidrilus... ... | reverse complement strand
GAAAACACCGAATTCGAAGCAAAAAATTCCCATTCCCCTCCAGGCGGATCACCAATTCCTAGCATTCTGAAACTACTCATAAAACTGAAGGACTAAAGTCCAGATATATGCAAAGACCTCCAACAGCATTGACATTTTATCTTTTTTATGGTAAAAATTCCTATTCTATTATTGATGGAAACGTCCATGCCGCTAATCGAAGTGAACCGCAACCAAAAACAGGACGGGACCACCGGTTTTACCGGCCATGGCCCTGCTCCGAATCACCCCTAAAATGACGACCACGATTTCCCGAATCCGTAGGCAAAGATCATCATCCCGTATCAAAAGTCGTCATCCGGACCAAAACGGGGGGTATTTTCATAGACATTTATGGACATTTCCGGACCTGCCCACCCGGCGTGTCCGGAGCCGGTCCGGAGGCGAAACCGCCGATTCCGTCCTTCCGTGCCCGGAAACGATCGGTCCCACGCATCGATTTTGGGGAAACAAACGAACCCGCTTTTTCCGTTGTCCGGTTCGTTCCTTGCGAATATGGCTCTTGTGTTGCCCGGGAGATTGTAAGGAAAACGCCGGCGCATTAGATTCAAGTTAAATAACAAGAAAATACGGCTGCTTGAGCAACCGCTTCGGGAAGGTTTCATGGTGCTGCGTCAAGTATCGCTCGACGACAAATACGACCTGGAAGAGGGCCGCATCTTCCTCACCGGCACCCAGGCCTTGGTCCGCCTGGCCCTGGTGCAGCGCCGCCGCGACCTCGCCCAGGGTCTCAACACGGCCGGCTACGTCACCGGCTATCGGGGCTCGCCGCTCGGCGGTGTCGACCGCGAGTTTACGCGGGCCCGCGGGCTCCTCGATCAGCACCACGTCAAGTTCCACCCGGCCGTCAACGAGGACCTGGCGGCGACGGCCCTCTGGGGTGCGCAGCAGACCAATCTCTTCCGGGGCGCCAAGTACGACGGCGTCTACGGCATGTGGTACGGCAAGGGCCCGGGCGTCGACCGCTCGGGCGACGTTTTCCGCCACGCCAACTTCGCCGGCACGTCTCAACACGGCGGAGTCCTGGTGCTCGCCGGCGACGACCCGGCCTGCAAGTCCTCGACCGTGCCGAGCCAATCCGAGCACGCGCTCATGGACGTGCACATCCCCATCCTCAACCCGATCAACGTCCAGGAGATCCTGGATTTTGGCATCATGGGATGGGCCATGTCGCGTTATTCCGCCTGCTGGGTCGGCATGAAATGCATCACCGACAACGTCGATACCTCGGCCTCCGTCGACCTCGACCCAGCGCGCCTGCAGATCGCTTTGCCCAATGACTTCGAGATGCCGGAAGGCGGGCTCCATATCCGTTGGCCCGACCCGCCGCTGGAGCAGGAACACCGTCTGCAGCGCTACAAGATCTACGCGGCCCTCGCCTTCGCCCGGGCCAACCACCTCAATCGGGTGACCATCGACACCGAAAAACCGCGCCTCGGCATCGTGTCGACCGGCAAGGCCTATCTCGACACCCTGCAGGCGCTCGACGATCTCGGCATCGATCAGGCCGAGGCCGAGCGCATCGGCATCCGTCTCTTCAAGGTCGGCATGCCCTGGCCGCTCGAGCGCGACGCGGCGCGGGCCTTCGCCGAAGGTTTGGAAGAGGTCGTCGTCATCGAGGAGAAACGCGCCGTCATCGAGAACCAGTTGAAGGAGCAGCTCTACAACTGGCGCCCGGACGTGCGCCCGCGCGTCGTCGGCAAGTTCGACGAGGACGGCAACTGGGTGCTGCCCTCGGCCGGAGAGCTGACGCCGGCACGCATCGCCCGCGTGCTGGCCGACCGTATCCGGCCCTTCTACAACAGCCAGACCATAGCCGCGCGGCTGCGGTTCCTTGAGGAGAAGGAGCGCGCCCTCGAGGAACGTAAGACCAGCATCCAGCGCATCCCCTACTTCTGCTCCGGCTGCCCGCACAACACCTCGACCCGGGTGCCGGAAGGCTCCAGGGCCATGGCCGGCATCGGGTGTCACTACATGGTCACCTGGATGGACCGTCGCACCGAGACCTTCACCCATATGGGGGCCGAGGGCGTGCCGTGGATCGGTCAGGCGCCGTTTACCGACGAGGAGCATGTCTTCGTCAATCTCGGCGACGGCACCTACTTCCATTCCGGCATCCTCGCCATCCGCGCCGCCGTCGCGGCCGGTGTCAACATCACCTACAAGATCCTCTATAACGACGCCGTCGCCATGACCGGCGGCCAGCCCATGGACGGGCCCTTGGACGTCGCCATGATCAGCCAGCAGGTGCGGGCCGAGGGCGTCGGACGCATCGCCGTTGTCTCCGACGAGCCGGACAAGTACCCGGCTGGCGCCAAGTTCGCCGATCACGTCACCTTCCACCACCGCGACGACTTCGACGCGGTGCAGGTGGAGATGCGGACCGCCGAGGGCGTCTCCGTGCTCATCTACGACCAGACTTGCGCCGCCGAAAAGCGCCGGCGGCGGAAACGCGGCCTCTATCCGGACCCGCCGAAGCGCGCCTTCATCAATGAACTCGTTTGCGAGGGCTGCGGCGATTGCGGGGTGGCGTCCAACTGCGTGTCGATCACCCCGGTGCAGACCGAACTCGGGCGCAAACGCGCCGTCGACCAATCGTCGTGTAACAAGGATTTCACCTGCGTCGACGGTTTCTGTCCGAGCTTCGTCACCGTGCACGGGGCCGAGCCCAGGCGTATGCGGAGCCTGCAGGACGCGCCTTTCGAGACGCTGCCGGACCTGGTCCCGGCGAAGAGCGATGACCCCTACGCCATCGTCACCACCGGCATCGGCGGCACCGGCGTCGTCACCGTCGGCGCCATCCTGTCCATGGCCGCGCACATGGAAGGCAAGGGCGTCACCGTCTTGGATATGGCCGGTCTGGCGCAAAAGAACGGCGCCGTCTATTCGCACATCCGCATCGCCGAGACCCAGGAACGGTTGCATGCCGTGCGCATCGCCGCCGGCGGTGCGAACCTGCTTTTAGGCGCCGACATGGTGACGGCCGGTAGCTTCGAGACCCTCGGCAAATTGACCCCGGGCGAAACCCGGGCCGTGGTCAACGCCCATGAGATCATGACCGCGGACTTCACCCGTGATCCGGACCTCGGCTTTCCCGATCATGAACTGGCGGAAGCGCTGGTCCATGCGACGGACCCGGACCACTTCGATCTCGTCGACGCGACCCGCCTCGCTACAGGGCTCTTGGGCAACGCCATCGCCACCAACATGTTCCTGGTCGGCTTCGCCTGCCAGAAGGGGCTGCTGCCGGTCGGCTGCGAGGCTTTGGCCTCGGCCATCGAACTGAACGGCGTCGAGGTCGACTTCAACAAACGCGCCCTGATGTGGGGACGCCGCGCCGCCCACAACCTGGAAGCGGTCGAGGCCCTGCTCGCCCAACATTTCGAAAGCACCGCCACCGGTGACGAGGACGACACGCCCTTCGCCGAGCGGCGCCGGCGCGATCTCGTCGACTACCAGGACGCCGCCTACGCCGAGCGCTACGCCGCCATGCTGGGCCGGGTCGCGGAAGCCGAGAACCGGGCTGCGCCGGGGCGAACCGATCTCCATGACACCGTGTCCCGGTCGCTCTACAAGCTAATGGCCTACAAGGACGAATACGAAGTGGCCCGGCTCTACACGGACGGGCGCTTCGAAAAGGCGCTTTCCGAGCGTTTCCAGGACGGCTGGAAACTGTCCTTCCACCTGGCGCCGCCGCTTTTCGCCGAACGCGACGCGCTCACCGGGCACCTCAAGAAGCGCGAATACGGGGCCTGGATGATGCCGGTGTTCAGTTTTCTGGCCGGCATGAAGGGACTGCGCGGCTCGGCCTTCGACATTTTCGGGCGCTCCGCCGAGCGGCGCATGGAACGCCAACTGATCAATGATTACGAAACGACCCTGGCGACCCTGATCGCCGGCCTCGATACCGACAACCACGGGCTCGCCGTCGACATCGCCGAGCTGCCGATGACCGTGCTCGGCTTCGGCCACGTCAAGGAGGCCAACCTGGAGGCCATGAAGGCGAAGGAGGCGGAGCTGCTCGCCGCTTTCGGCGGCGACGGAACGGCAGCGGCGGAGGCCGCCGAATAGGCAGTGCGGTTCACCGCCCCTACTGGTCGGGCAGATAGGCGTTCGACCACTTGAGCACGATGTTGAAGCTGATCGAGACCCGGGTCTCATCAAACAGGTTCGGATGCACGAAGTGCATGAGCGCCGCCGGCCACAGCAGCAAGAGGCCCGGCTCCGGCATCACCGTGAACTCGGGATCGACGTAGGGGTCGTTCTTGATCGAGCCCATGTTGAAGCCGGGACGCGGATCGTAGAAGGTGATGGCATTGGGCCGGACGTCGGACCGCTGGCGGCGCTTGGCCCGGCCCGTGGGCATCTTCACGTAATAGGTGCCGCTCAGGTAACTGTGCGGATGGTTGTGCGGATCGTGGTAATCACCCTGACGGTTGAGGTTGGCCCAGCCGTGGATCTGCCAGTCGACGGCGAAGTCGATGCCGATGGCGCTTAAATATTCGATGACCGTCTGGTTGACCTGCTGGCGCAGCCAGTTGGTGGCCGGGCTGTCGATGTCGAAGGGGTTGTTGTCGCGGTAATCCGTGGTCAGGTCCTTCGAGGCCCGGTCCCACTCGCGGATCAGCTTGAGCAGCTCGCGGTTGGGCTCCTCGCAGTCGGCAACCACCTTGCGCACCATCTTGGTCGGCCACAGATCGAGGAACTCGGTGCTCATGGGAAAAGAGACTACCGGGTCCGGCACCGACGATCCAGCGGACCGCTAGTCCTTGGTCGGCAGGTCGATGACCCGGCCGCCGTCGCGCCGAGGGTCGAAGTCGTAACCCTTGCGCACGGCGACGTTTCTGAGCAGCACATTGAGCGCCGTCACGTCGAAAGGATCGGGGTCGACGGCTTCCGCATACTTGGCCTTGAGGCTCGCGAACATCTCGATCTCGTTGGCCATCAGGTCATCGGCCACGGCCTCGATCTCGTCGAGCAGGCGTTTGGTTTCCACGTAATTGGGCAGGTTGACCACCGCTCACCTCGCATCTTGTCCTGGCCAGAACATGGCGACGATGCGCCCGACAATCAATCACAGATGCCCGTGCAGGAAGGCGACGACATCGTCCATGTATGGGCCGACCGAGAAGAACAGCGTATGCCCGTCGTCGGAATGGGGTGAATAGACGATGAGCCTGACGTCCCGGCCCAGAGCCTTGAGCCCGGCGTGCATCTCCCGCATCCCAGCCAAGGGATTGCGGCCGCGGGTGCGGTGCGAGCCGGTGTCGTTGCGCGCGACCAGCAAAAGCAAGGGCACGGTCAGATCGCCGGGATCGCCGATCCGATCCTCGAACTGGCCGGGCGTCAGACCGCTGCCCATGATCACGGCGGCCTTCAGGGACGGCATCCGGTGGGCCGCCCTATAGGTGAGCAGAGCGCCCCGCGAAAACCCGATCATGCCGACCCGGTCCGCATCGACCCCGGGAACGGCCGATAGGTAGGCGAGGCCGGCTCGGACATCGTCGCCGTGCCCGCGCAAGCTGCGCGTCGCCCGGCGGATCGGCGAGAAGGCGGCGAAGCCGGCCCCGGCCAACGCCTCGCAGGTGGCCTCGGGCGCCCCGCCGATGGTGTTTCGGGCACCACCATGATTATAGAGCACCGCCGGGAACGGGCCGTCACCGGCGGGAACGCACAGATACCCTCTGAGTGTGAGATCGCCGGAACGGAAGCGGACGGTTTCTGCTGCCGTCAGAGCAACGCCCCATACAAGCGCCAGGCACAATGCGGAAACGAAACGGAACACGGTCATCACCATCCATCTGCGACGTAATTCAGGATAGACAGGACACCGGGGACCCGGTGTGACCCAGCGCACAAAACCGTTCAACAACAAAAACCGGCGCCGGGAATGACCCGGCGCCGGTCGGATCGGCTGTATTGGAAGGCGGCGGCCTGTCGCTAGGCCGCGCGCACCTCTACGAGGAAGCGGTCAACCTCCGCCTTCAGCGTCTCGGACTGGTTCGACAGGTCCGTCGCAGCGCTGGCGATCTGACCGGCCGCCGCTCCGGTTTCCTGCGAAGCTTGGCTGACGCCAGCGATGTTCGAGGTCGCTTCCTTGGTGCCGGTCGACGCTTCCTCGACATTCCGCGCGATCTCCTGGGTCGCCGCGTCCTGTTCCTCGATGGCGGCGGCGATCGATGACGAGATCTCGCTGACTTCGGTGACCGTCCGGTGGATGCCGTCGATGGCATGGACGGTGCTCTGCGTCGCGTCTTGGATGCCGGAGACCTGGCCGGCGATTTCCTCGGTCGCCCGCGCCGTCTGGTTGGCTAGGTTCTTGACTTCGGAAGCGACGACGGCAAAGCCCTTGCCGGCATCGCCGGCCCTGGCCGCCTCGATGGTGGCGTTGAGCGCCAGGAGGTTGGTTTGCTCGGCGATGTCGGTGATCAGATTGACCACCTCGCCGATGCGCTGCGCCGCGTCGTTGAGACCCTTGACCTGCCCGTTGGCGCTGGTCACGTCGGTAACCGCCTGATTGGCGATGTCGCTGGCCCGCGTCACCTGACCGGAGATTTCCCGGATCGTCGACGACAGTTCCTCGGCGGCGGCGGCGACGGTCTGCACGTTGTTGGCAGCCTGTTCGGAAGCTGATGCGGCGGCGCCCGTTTGGCGGTTGGTCTGTTCGGCCATGGCCGACATCGAGGTCGCCGACTGGCTCATCTGCGATGACGCGGAAGCGACGGAATTGACGACACCGCCGACGCTGTTTTCGAAACTGTCGGCGAGAGCGACCATCGCATTGCGTTTATCCTCTTCGGCCCGCTTCTGGGCTTCCTTCTGTTCTTGCTCCATGCGCCTTACCTGCTGGGCGTTTTCCTTGAAGATGTTGACGGCGGACGCCATGGCGCCGACCTCGTCCTTGCGCCCTTGACCCGGCACGTCGACGTTGATGTTGCCATCGGTCAATTCCGCCATGCTTTCGGTGATGCCTTCAACGCCGGTCGAGATGTTGCGCCCGATCAGGAACCCGGCGATCAAGCCGATGACCGTAGCAATGGCGCCGACGATGGCAACCAGCCGGATACCGGCTTTCTCGTCCTGCAAGGCGGTTTCAACGGATTGCGCCGTGAATTCTCCAGTTCGATCAGCAGGTCATGGAGTTCCTTGTCCAACTGGTCCTGCTCGTGCTCGATGGTCACCACCAATTCGTCCATACCGGCCGTATTCCCGGTTTCGATCGCCTTGATGACCTCGAAGGCGTGTTCTTCGTAGGTCTTGTGCTCCTTCTCGATCTTCTTGAGGAGCCCGAGAACGCGCGTGAATTCCTCTCGCGCCGCTTCGCTATGGGCGTAATCGATGCCGTGCTGCGCCAGTTCCTCGCCTTCCTTGATCTCCTTGTCAACCTTGTGGGCGAGTTTGGTGAATGCCGCGGCATCGCGGGCCACGTCGGTCCCGGCCTGAAGGCTGGCGCCGCGCAGCGTGCGCTCGAGCAGAATCGCCTGTTCGAGTTGGTGCAGGGTGATCGCCGTCACTTTCTCGGTGAGCGGAATATCCTCGTGGGCGATCTCCTCCAGTTCATTGCCGATCTGGACCATCTTGGTCACGGCGATGCCGGCGATGGAGGCGGCGGTCAAAGCGATCAAAGCGACGATAACGTAAATACGTTGGAAAATGGACATGTTTGGCCTCGTAAATAACCTGTGAAAATGCCGGCACCCGACCATCGGTGGTAATTACCGACTAGCTAGTTTGGGTTATTTATCAAGCCCGCATTAAGGCCGAATTAAATGCATATAAACCCTTATTTCAATTGGGTTTATTCACTAACATCTGGCGGTTGTGGGTGTCTTGTCACCGCAATGATTTGGTAATTATCCGATGGAATTACTCTGTTTTTTGGCGGCCCATTGGATTGGCCAAACCGAACCGCCGCGTCAACCGTCCGTCCATAACGACGAGGCCGACGCCGATCAGGGCCATGCCGGTCAAATGACGGGCTAGGAGCATTTCGCCAAGAAACAGGACCCCGAGGATGATGGCACTGACCGGCACCAGGAAGGTGACGACAAGAACGTTGGTGGCGCCGGCGACCTTGAGAATGTGGAAATAGAGGATGTAGGCGAAAGCCGTCGACACGGTGCCGAGGGCGACGATGGCGGCCCAGGTCATCGGGCCCGGCATGGCGCCGGCGAACGGGTTTTCGACGAGGAAGGCGACGGGCGCCATCATCAGGCTCGACATGGTGACCTGGCCGCAGGCGGTGACCGCCGGCGGGCGTTCCTTGAAACGGCGCCCGAAGATGCCGGCGAAAGCATAGGAGAGCGCGGCACCCAGGATCGCCGCCTGAGCCAGGAAAGCGGCGCCCAATCCGGCAATGGCGTCCGGCCCCATGATGACGGCGACGCCGAACAACCCGAACAGAACGCCGCCGATCTTCCCCGGCGTCATTTTCTCATCTGCCGTCAGAGCGTGCGCGAGAACCACAGTGAATAACGGCGTCGTCGCGTTGAGGATCGAAGCGAGGCCACTGGCGATCTCCGTCTGGCCCCAAAAGATGAGACTGAAAGGGATGGCGTTGTTGAGCAGTCCCATCACCGCGAAAGCCCCCCACAAACGGGCATCGAGTGGAACCCTGTACCCGGTCGCGAATAGCCAAATCCACAACGCCGCCGCTGCGGTCGCGACCCGGAGCGCCGTCAGCGTCAACGGTCCGATCTCGCGCACCGCATAGCCGGCGAAGAAAAACGACCCGCCCCAGACGAGGCCCAACACCATAAGCATGCCCCAAGTGGCGGCGGTCATCTGTGGCGCTTGCGAGTGTTGCACGGCTGATCGGGTCATGGCGAGTGCCTCGAAAAATCGAAACCGGCGGGTTGCCGGTGAGCTTACCCACCCAATATGAGGGTCCCGCCGCTTCCGCGCATTCCGTATCTTGCTATGGTGACAATTATCCCGCCGCAGGCCGTGTTAGCCCGGCAGCACGTACCAAATCAGTGCCGGCAATGTAGCGAAAGACAACGCCGTCGAAATGACGACGACGCCCGCAACCTCGGCCGGCCTGCGATTATAGGAATGGGCGAACAGGTAACTGAAAACGGCCGCCGGCATGGCGCATTCGACGATGACGACGCCGCGGGCGACGCCCTCGAGACCGAGCCCATGGGCGACACCGACACCGACGGCAAACCCCATCGTCAATCTCAGCAACGCCAAAGCCGTACTGCGGCCAAGCGTCGTGATGCGAAGTTCGGCCAGCGACGTTCCGAGCGTGATCAGCATCAACGGTATGGGGAAACCGCCGATGATGGAAAGCGTGTTCAGAGCCCACTCGGGTACGGGGACGTCGCCGATCTTGAAGATAAGGGCCAGGACCGTCGCCCAAATCAACGGCAACTTGAGAACCTCCATTGGGTTCGTCGAGCCGGATACGATCGCCGGGCCGACGATAAAGGCGAGCAAACCGTTGATCGTGAAATAACCGATGCCCAAAACCAGGCCGGTGTCGCCGAAGGCCAACAGGCAGAGCGGCAAGCCCATGTTTCCAGTATTGGCCAATATCATCGGCGGCAGAAAGGCGCGGATGTCCTGGCCGGCCAATCTCAACAGCGGGTAGGCGATGATCGCGAATACGCTCAGGGTGACGACGGCCGCCAACGCCATCTCCGCCAGGGCATTCAGTTCCAGCTCGGATTGAACGAGCGAGGAGAAGATCAGACACGGAAACCCGACGACCATCACCAGCTTGGTGACGAAGGCAGGTTCATAGGGCAAACCGCGCTTGACCCAGGCAAAACCGATCCCGGCGCAGATGAAAATGGGCGCGATGACGGCGAAGATCTGGGTGATCACGGCGTCGATTCCTTCTCTTTCCCGGCGCGGAAGGCGGAAAATGAGTAAAGCGCCAATGCCGTCCAGATCAAGGCAAAGGTGATGAGAAACGAAGGGCCTAGAGGTTCGCCGAAAACGGTGACGCCGAGCATAAACTGGAGGGTCGGTGCGATGTATTGAAACAGGCCCAGTGTCGCCAATCGCAAGCGGCGCGCCGCCTCGGTGAACAGGTAGAGCGGCACCGCGGTGACGGCGCCGGCCAGAACGAGGAGCGCCGAATCCGGCCAACCGGCACCAAAATGCCCGGTTTCCTGGTACGCCAAATAGGCGATGAAAGCGACCGCCAACGGGGTGTAGACGGCCGTCTCGAAGAGCAGCCCGCTCATCGCCTCGACCGGTGCCGTCTTGCGGATGAGGCCGTAGAATCCGAAACTGAAGGCGAGGGACAGCGCGATCCAGGGAAAGCTGCCGACAAAAGCGATCTGGTTGAACACGCCGGCCGCCGCGATGGCGATGGCGATCCATTGCAGCCGGTTGTGGCGTTCGCCAAGAAAAACGGCGCCCAGCAATACGTTGACGAGCGGATTGATGAAGTACCCGAGGCTCGACTCGAGCACATGGCCATGGGTCACGGCCCAGATGTAGACCGTCCAGTTGAAACCGACGAAGGTCGCCGAGGCGGCCACGCGGATGGCCACTGCCCGATCCTGAAGCAGGGACCAAATGCCGACGAGGCGGCCGCGTAGCGCCAATGCCGCGGCGACGAGTACCGCCGACCAGAAGATGCGATGCGCCAGGACCTCGGCCACGGGCATGTGGTCGACGGCCATGAAATAGAGCGGAAAAACGCCCCACAGCCCGAACGCCGAAATAGCAAAGAAGGCGCCGCCGGCATGACCGGGCGCCGGCTTGTCGCCCGCCGACAAGGGCTACTCGACCCAGGCGATGCGCAGGATATTGGTGGCGCCGGGCGTGCCGAATGGAACGCCCGCGGTGATCGCAAGCGCGTCGCCCGTATTGGCGAATCCCTGCTCTCTCGCGACCCGGATGGCGTTGGACACCATGTCGCGGAAGGTCTGGCATTCCATGGTTTCGACGGAATGCACGCCCCAGACCAGGGCCAATCGCCGCGCCGTATCCGTTCTACCTGTGAGACCTAAGATCGGCACGGTCGGCCTTTCCCGCGAGGCACGCAAGGTCGTCGAACCGGTCGACGAGAAGGTCACGATGCAAGCCGCCGATATGGTCCGCGCCACCTGTCGCGCGGCCGCCGTAATGGCGTCGGCGGCTGTCGCCTCGGGCAGGTAGCGATCGGCCTCGGTCAGGTTCCGGTAGTGGTCGTCCAACTCGACCTGGCGGATGATGCGTTCCATGATTGACACCGCCTCCGGCCCATACTTACCGACCGCCGTTTCGGCTGATAGCATGACCGCGTCGGCGCCGTCGTAGATCGCCGTTGCCACATCGGAGGCTTCGGCGCGGGTCGGTGTCGGCGAGTTGATCATCGACTCCAGCATCTGGGTCGCGACGACAACGGGTTTGCCGGCTTCGCGGCTGGCCCGAACGATCTTCTTCTGGCAACCGGGCACTTCTTCGGGCGGCAGTTCGACGCCAAGATCACCGCGCGCCACCATTATGGCGTCGGCGAGGTCGACGATGACGTCGAGGTGCTGCATGCCCTGCGGTTTTTCCATCTTGGCCATGATGCCGGCCCGACCGGCGACGACCTTCCGGACCTCCGCGACATCGGCCGGGCGCTGCACGAAGGAAAGTGCCACCCAATCGACACCGAGCTGCAGAGCGAAGCGGAGATCGCTGTGATCCTTTTCCGTCAACGGTGACAGCTCGAGGATGACATCGGGCACATTGACGCCCTTGTGGTCGGACAATTCGCCGCCGACGATAACCTCGGTTTCGGCAAAATCCTTCCCGCAGTCGAGGACGCGGAGCCGGATCCGCCCGTCGTCGATGAGAAGCTTGGTTCCCGGCTCCAGGGCCGAGAAGATCTCCGGATGCGGCAACGAGACCCGCGACCCGCCTCCGAGCGCCGGTTCGAGATCGAGCCGGAAGGGTTGTCCGGATTCCAGGTCGACCTTTCCGCCGTCGAATTCCCCGACGCGGAGTTTCGGTCCCTGCAGATCAGCGAGGATACCGATCGGTCGGTTAAACTCCGCTTCCAGTTCGCGAATGGTGTCGTAGCGTTTCTTGTGGTCTTCTTGCGTTCCGTGCGAGAAGTTGAGGCGGAACACGTCGGCCCCCGCTTCGAACAGGTTGGTGATCGCATCCCTGTCGGAACTCGCTGGACCAAGGGTCGCGATAATCTTTGCGTTTCTAAATCGTCTCATGCCGGGAACCATAAGGCTGTACAGTTATTTAGACCAGCCCCATTGACATCGATCAAAGGCGTCAACGTCAGCTTGTTAGCAGATAAACAGGCCCTTAATATGTGAATCTATCGTGAATTTCGGATGCGGCGGCACGGCCTCCCAACGGAAATCCAATGTTGAAGAAAATCGTATCGAACGCGCTCCTTTCCATGGTCATGGACAAAAAGGCCCGGGACAAACTGGGCGCCCTACGGGATGCGAAAAAGCAGCGCAAACAACACAGCGGCGACGTCGGGAAACCGACCGAAACGGCGCCGGAGATCGACAAGCCCGTCGATCGGGAAAACGAGTTGGCCCAGGAATTCGCGAGGACACCGCCGCCGCGTCCGCGCGCCCCCGACGGACCCGACGTCGTCGACGATCCGGCCGAACTGATCCGCCAAAGCCTCGATGCAGCGGAAAAGGAACTGCTCGACCGCCAGGCCCGCATGGGGCGCATGACCAAAGGACGGCGCGCCTTGATCGCCGAGGCCATGGCCATTCACCGGTCCAAGTCGCACATCATCGACGAGTTGGACCCGGAGCAGCGGGAAAAATTGAAAGTCCTGGCCATGCATGCTCTCGACCCCGACGGCACCAAGGGCGGTCAGTGACATTGGATAGGGCCGCCCTGCAGCCGACCGACGACGTCGGCGAACACCGACACGCCGCCGCCATCCTGGACGGCGACCGTCGCGCGCTCGCCCGCGCCATAACGCTCATCGAATCGACGCGCTCCGATCATCGGGCCCAGGCGGAGAGCCTGCTCGCCGAACTGCTGCCGGCGACAGGACGTTCGATCCGCATCGGAATTTCCGGCGTGCCGGGCGTCGGCAAGTCGACCTTCATCGAGGCCTTCGGGCTGCATATCGTGGCGCGCGGACACCGGGTGGCGGTGATCACCGTCGACCCGTCGAGCCCGATCAGCGGCGGCTCGATCCTCGGTGACAAGACGCGCATGGAAAAACTGTCGCGCCACCCGAGCACCTATATCCGCCCCTCTCCGTCGGGAGGATCGCTGGGCGGTGTCGCCCGCCGTACCCGCGAGGTCATCCTGGCTACGGAAGCCGCCGGGTTCGACGTCATCCTGGTTGAAACCGTCGGTGTCGGCCAATCGGAGACCGCCGTCGCCGGGCTGGTCGACATGTTCATGCTCCTGATCGCACCGGGCGGGGGGGATGAATTGCAGGGTCTCAAGAAAGGCATCGTCGAACTGGCCGAACTGATCGTCGTCAACAAGGCCGACGGTGACCTGATCCCGGCCGCCGAACGGGCCCGGCGCGACTATTCGGCGGCCTTGCACCTGCTCCGGCACGGCTCAGAGGGATGGACGCCGAAAGTCTTGAAATGCTCATCGATGACCGGCGAAGCCATTGATGAGGTCTGGGAAACCGCCGAAGCGTTCCGCGCAGCCATGAGCGCGTCCGGGAAACTGGAAGCCCGGCGCGCCGAACAGGCAAAAGCGTGGATGTGGGATGAGGTCAACGAAGCCCTGGCCCGGCGTCTCAAGGAAGACGCAGCGGTCGGCGCCCTGTTGCCGGAACTTGAGGCGCGCGTCCAGGCGGGGTCAGTCAATCCGGCCGATGCCGCGCGTCAGGTTCTCGCTGCTTTCGGTTGTAAAGACGAATAAGGCTCTCTGGAAATGAGGTCTATTGGGGATATCGCTATTCAACCCTGACGAAAAAGGCGCTAGGATCGATCAAAGAATACGTTCCGGGCACCGATCCGGAACAATCCAGAGAGAGGATACCCCCCCCCCGTGGCCGATGAAAATTCTGACGCCTATCTGAGACGGGAGCTGGACGGTCTGCTCCGATATCTCAACAAGGTCCGCGACGAGATCGCAGCCATCAAAAAACCGGCCGACGAGACGCACAATTTCCAGAAGATGGGTGACCAGCTCGACGCCATCGTAAAGGCGACCGAGGAGGCGACCAATACGATCATGGAAGCGGTGGAAAAGAACGATGCTATTGTTCAGGAAGTCCGCAACAAGATCGACGATCCGGACGTTATCGCCAAGCTCGATGAAATTGCCAACAATTCGGGCGACGTCTTCCAGGCCTGTTCGTTCCAGGACATTACGGGACAGCGGGTCAACAAGCTGGTCAAGTCACTGACCTATGTCGAAGACAGGGTCACGGCCCTGGTCGAAATCTGGGGCCGCGAAGTCATCGAAAACGTCATCGTCCAAGAGCTCCAGAAAAAGACCGAGGACGAAAAGCTGTTGCAAGGCCCACAGCTGGGGGGCGAAGGCCTGTCCCAAGACGACATCGACGCCCTGTTCGACTGACGCGGGATCGCCCTACTATTTCCCTTTATTTGTGCCAATTCGTCCCTGTGCGACGCCGTTCCGATGGTGTAAATTCGCCCCGCCTTTCAACGATCCGACATACGGAGACTGACGAATGCGGACAGCCGCCTTGCACCGATACCTGTTTGCTGCCCTACTATTTTTTGGAGTTTTTGCCGTGACCGAAACCGTAGACGCGGGCGACCCCGAAAACACCCTTTACATGGATCTCGAGCACGGCCGCGTCGTCATCGAGATGCGCCCTGACTTGGCGCCGAAACACGTGGCGCGGATCAAGGAGTTGGTTCGCCAGAAGTTCTATGACGGCCTGACCTTTCACCGGGTCATCGCCGGCTTCATGGCGCAGGGCGGCGACCCCGACGGTAATGGCACCGGCGGTTCCGGACAGAACATCCCGGCCGAGTTCTCGAGCGAACCGCATGTCCGCGGCATCGTGTCCATGGCTCGCTCGTCGAACCCGAACAGCGGCGATTCTCAGTTTTTCATCGTGTTCAAGAAGTCACCCTGGCTTGACGGTCAGTACACGGTCTGGGGCCGTGTCACCGAAGGCATGAAATTCGTGTCGATGCTGAAGCGCGGCGATCCCAATTCGAACGGTGTGGTCGACGATCCCGACCATATCGTCACCCTGCGGGTCGCCGCCGACGTCGATTGAATCTAGGCCCGTTCAGGCTTCGATTTCATCGACTAGCCAGCTGCTCAGTTCGAGGGCCAATTCGCGGGTGCGCTCGTCCTCGGATTTCTGGAGTTCGCCGAGCTTATCGATGACGTCATCAATGATGTGCCGGTAGCGGTCGCCGCGGCGGGTCTCGACCATCAGCTCCGTCATCATTTTCTGAAGCTGGCATTCGAGTTCTTCCTCGGTCGAGCGCCCCGGGCTTAGCTCCGACAGTTTGGCGCAGTTTTCCCGAATATATTTGACGCGTCTCATAATTTTGGATTCGCTCAAGTTGAGTGACGGAGCGATCCGTTTCACGCTTTCAAAGTCGACCTCGCCTTCGAAGGATTCGATGCCGGCGGACAGCAACCGTTCGTTCAGCTCGGCTCGGTCGATCCCGAGCATTTTCGCCGCTTTCGCGATTCCTATTCTGTTTTCCATTTTGCTCTCCCAGGTCCGAACCGCTGGAACGAACATATCCTAAAGGAAAGTAGGGTTATTAGGGAAGCACTTGAAATCGAACGACGCAGCGGTTCACTGAAATGTCACCAGCCCGAACGTCAACGGCTCAGTTCGCGGATCGCCCCGTCCAGACCCTCGAGCGTCAGCGGATACATGCGGCCGCCGATGATCTGCTGGATCATACCCACCGACTGGGTCTGTCGCCACCAACGCTCCGGTACCGGGTTGAGCCACACCGTCTTCGAATAAACATGCAGCAAGCGCTCGAGCCAGACGGCGCCGGCTTCCTCGTTCCAGTGTTCGACGGAACCGCCGGGGTAGACGATTTCGTAAGGGCTCATGGAAGCATCGCCGACGATGATCACCTTGTAGTCGTGGGGAAAGGTATGGAGCACGTCCCAGGTCGCCATGACCTCGCTGTGGCGGCGTACGTTGTCGCGCCAGACCCGCTCGTAGAGGCAGTTGTGGAAATAGAAGTATTCGAGATGCTTGAACTCGGCCCGCGCCGCCGAGAACAATTCCTCCATGGTCTTTACGTGCGGATTCATGGACCCGCCGACGTCGAGGAACAGGAGCACCTTTACGGCATTGTGACGTTCCGGCACCATCTTCACGTCGAGCCAGCCCTTCTTGGCCGTCGATCGGATGGTGTCGTCGAGGTCAAGTTCGGTGGCTGCACCCTCGCGGGCAAATCGCCGGAGCCGGCGTAGCGCCACCTTGATGTTGCGTGTCCCCAGTTCGATGCCATCGTCGAGATTGCGGAACTCGCGCTTGTCCCACACCTTGACCGCCCGGTTGTGGCGGTTTTCGTCCTGGCCGATACGCACGCCCTCCGGGTTGTAACCCCAGGCGCCGAAGGGCGAGGTGCCGGCAGTGCCAATCCATTTCGACCCGCCCTGGTGGCGTTTCTCTTGTTCCTCCAGGCGCTTCTTCAGGGTTTCCATTAATTTATCCCAACCGCCAAGGGCGTCGATCTCGCGCTTTTCCTCTTCCGTTAGGAACCGCTCGGCCAGTTTGCGTAGCCAGTCTTCAGGGATCGCGTAGGCCTCGCCCTCGGGCGTCGACTCGATGCCCTCGAAAACCTCACCGAACACCCGGTCGAACTTGTCGAGGTTGGTTTCATCCTTCACCAAAGCGCTGCGGCTCAGGTAGTAGAACCGCTCAACGTCCGTTTCCGCCAAACCGGCTTCGACCGCCTCGATCAACGTCAGGTATTCGCGCAAAGACACCGGGACCCGTGCCTCGCGGAGCTTGAAGAAGAAATCGATGAACATGACGGCCCTACTCGCCTCCCCCTGAACCGGCGGCACTCCGGGCGGTGACCCGGGCGACGGCGCCCTCCTCGGCACCGCTGTCGTCGAGCGTCTCCGGTTGCTCGGCGACGACGTCTCCGAGGAGTTCCGGCGGTACGCTCTTCAGGTGGATGTCCTGTTGCGGATAAGGGAAGGCAATAGCGTTCTTGCGGTAGAGATGCCAGACCTTGAGAAGGATGGCGCTCCTGACACTGCCGAGGCCGTTCTGCGGATCGCCGACCCAGGCGCGCAGCTCGAGATCGACGGAGCTCGCCCCGAAGCCGGTCAGGTTGCAAACGGGCTTGGGGTTGTCGAGGACGCGGGTCGTCGCGCTGGCCGCCTCGATGGCGAGATCCAGGGCGCGCTCGACGTCGGATTCGTAGGAAATGCCGATGAGCAGGCGCAGGCGTACCAATCGATGCGAGAAGGACCAGTTCTCCACCCGCTGCGAAATCAGTTCCTCGTTGGGGATCAGATGCTCCGTGCCGTCCCGGGTGATCACCGAGACATAGCGTGCGTTCAGGGTTTTGATCTCGCCATAGGTCTGGCCGAGCGCGATGACGTCGCCCGGCTTCACCGACTTGTCCATCAGCAGGATCATGCCGCTGATCAGGTTCGAGATGACCTTCTGCAGGCCGAATCCGACGCCAAGGCCGACGGCACCCGAGAAGACGGCGAAGGCGGTGAGGTCGATACCGACCGATTCGAGGCCGATGACGACGGCGATGGTGAAGACCAGGACCCGGAACAGCTTGCCGAACAGGACTTGGGCGGAAGGTGATACGGCCGGCATGACGGCCAACCGGCGTTCCAATAGTCTGGCCGAGAATCCGGCCAGCCACAGCAATACGGCCAAAGCGATGCCGGCCTTGATGACGCTGAGGATCGATATCCTGACCTCGCCGATCTGCATGGCCATGCTGTCGAGCACGGCACTCGTCGGCGCCAGGAGGCCGGTGATGTTGAGCGCTGCGATGACCCAGGCGGCAATGGTGACGGCGCGGGACCACTGCGGGTCGCGGATCAGGGTCGCCGCCAGACGAATGACCACCCAGGCCGTCAGCAAACTAACGACGACTTTGATCAGGTGATGGGGCCACGCGGCCTCGGCCGCGGCAAAAACGGAGAACCACTGGAGGACGAGCCAGACGACGGGTAGGCTCAGCGGCGCCAGGGCGTCGGCGACCGGCTTTCCGTATTTCCGGTACCAGGGTACGTTCCAACCTTTTTCGAGAAGCGCCCGGGCTTTCGCCGCGGTTGCCCAGGCGACTATAAAAGCGGCGAAGACGATGAGTGCCTGGATCACCGTCGACAAAACCAGGACATTGGCGTCGAGCCAAGCGTAGACCTGAAGGATCCAGGCTTCGATCTTGGCGGGGTCGGTCAGGTCGTCGAATTTGATCACGCGGTGTTCCTCACACCCACAGCCCTCGCACCCGACCAGAATAGGCGGTTTTATGGCGGCGCGCCAATCGGCGTCCGGGCGCCCCTAGAATCAGCCCTTCTCCCGGCGGTGCAGGAAGGCCAGACGCTCGAGCAGGTGGACGTCCTGCTCGTTCTTTAGGAGTGCCCCGTAGAGTGGCGGAATCACCGCCTTGGCGTCGTCGCTCTTCAAAGCTTCCGGCGGGATGTCCTCGACCATCAAGAGCTTCAGCCAGTCGAGCAGTTCCGACGTCGACGGCTTCTTCTTTAAACCGGGAACGTCACGCAGCCCGTAGAAGGCATTCAGCGCCTCAGACACCAGCCGCTTCTGGATATCGGGGAAATGGACCTGGATGATGCGCCGCATGGTGTCGTCGTCGGGAAACCGGATGTAGTGGAAGAAACAGCGCCTGAGGAAGGCATCTGGCAGTTCCTTCTCGTTGTTGGACGTGATAACGACGATCGGGCGTGCCTTGGCCAGCACCGTTTCCTGGGTTTCGTAGACGTGAAACTCCATGCGGTCCAGCTCGAGCAGAAGGTCGTTGGGGAACTCGATGTCGGCCTTGTCGATCTCGTCGATCAGCAGCACGGGCCGCACATCCGATTCGAAGGCCTCCCACAGCTTGCCGCGGACGATGTAGTTGGCGATATCGTGGACCCGCTCGTCACCCAGCTGCGAATCACGGAGCCGGGCCACGGCGTCGTATTCGTAAAGGCCCTGCTGCGCCTTGGTCGTTGACTTGATATGCCATTGCAGGAGCGGCGCGCCCAGGGCCTTGGCGATCTCCTCGGCGAGCACTGTCTTGCCAGTCCCGGGCTCGCCCTTGACCAACAGCGGCCGCTCCAAGGAGACGGCCGCATTGACCGCGACCTTCAGGTCCTCGGTAGCGACGTAGGTTTCGGTTCCGTCAAACCTGCCTGAACTCATATGGGATCCGTTCCCTTAGCCCTGCCGTCCGCTCATTCCGCCGGCGCCGCCTGCGATGCGCTGCCGCCGACAACGGTTTCGTTTCCGATGCGCGGATTGTGCGGGACGAGAAAGGCGAGGACAAGGGAAACTCCGGCCATGGCGGCCGCCGAAAGGAACACCGCGGAAGCCGAATGCTGGACCCAGACATAGCCGTAGAGCGCCGGGATAAAGACGGCAGCAATATGGCTGATCGTGAAGCTGACGCCCGACGATGACGCGATGTCTTCGGGGTTGGCAATCTTCTGGAAATAGGTCTTGATGGCCAATGCGAAGGCGAAGAAAAGGTGATCGAGCACATAGAGCACGACGGCGATCCAGGCGGTGTCGACGAAGGCGTAGGCGGCGAACACCCCGATTAGGCCGATATACTCGAAGATCAGGGCCCGGCGCTCACCGAAGCGCGCCACTAGCTTACCGATCTTCGGAGCCACGAACATGGTGATGCCGGTACTGGCGACGAACATCAGGCTCATCGCCGCCGGGTCGAAACCGAACTTCTCGACCATCAGGAAAAGCGAAAAAACGATGAAGATCTGGCGCCGTGAGCCCGACATGAAGGTCAGCGCATACCACAGCCAATAGCGCCTTTTGAGCACGATCTTCTTGGTCTGCCCGACCTTGGCCTCGTACCGGGGAAAGGCGGTCCAGCAGAATACGGCGATCGCCAGGGTCACGCCGCCGCCGATCAGGTAGACCCATTTCAACTCGAGGCCGCCGAGGTCGAGGGCGACGTATACCAAGGCGAAGGAAACGAGGGCCGCGAAAGACCGCGCGCTGACGATACGCCCGAGCACCATCGGTGCCTTGGACTTGTCGGACCACTGCAGGGCCAGGGACTGGTGCAGGGTCTCGAAATAATGGAAACCGACGGACATCAGGAAGGTCGTCAGCATCAGGCCCCAAAAGCTGGGATAGAATCCGGTTACGGCGATACCGAGGCCCAAGAGCGCCAGCGAAAACAGCGCAAAGGTTTGTTCGCGAAACACCAATAAAATGAAGATGACCGTAAAGGACAGGAAACCCGGGACCTCGCGCAGACTCTGGATCAGCCCGACCTCCCAGGCCCCCGACCCGATCTGGTCGTGGGCAAAGTTGTTGAACAGCGCCTGCCAGGTCGAAAAACTGATCGGCATGGCAATGGCCGTCAGGATCAGGAAGACCTCGGCCCGTCTCCAGCCGGTGCTCGGATTGTTGGCGACGTTCATGCCTGTTCCTACTTATGCCTCAGTGAACAAGGGCGACTTTACCGCAGTCGCCGTTTGGCGTATATGGACAATAAAGACAATTTATATCGACAAACGGACATGATACTGCCTCACCCTTTCCTGACCGCCGGGCCCGCCCGGCAGAGCCCTGACGATGACCGCGGAATCGACCGGGTCCCGCGGCCAGTAGCCAGCCGTTCTCGGGAATTACCGCAAGGACAGTTGATCGAAGCCCACCACCATCGGCGGGCCCAACTGTTGTTCGCGTCGCAGGGCACCATGGTGGTGTCGACCGACCAGGGGATCTGGGTGGTGCCGACGCAACGGGCTGTCTGGATTCCGGCCTTTGTCGACCACGCGGTCCTGGCGCGCAGCCCGTTGTCGCTGCGCAGCCTCTATTTTACGCCGTCGATCGTGCCCGGCATGCCGAAGGCCTGCGCCGTCGTCACTGTTTCCGAACTTCTGCGCCAGCTGATCCTGGCCGCTGTCGCCTTGCCGGCCGACTATGACGAAAACGGTGCCGACGGGCGCTTGATCGGCGTCTTACTTGACCAGATTCTGACCCTGCCCGAGGCGCCGCTGCACCTGCCGATGCCCACCGACGGCCGTTTAAGGGTCATCGCCGAGACGCTTTCCAACAACCCAGCCGATCCCCGATCGCTGGAGCAATGGGCCGAAACCGCCGGCGCCAGTTCGCGGACCCTGACCCGGCTCTTTGCCGCCGAGACCGGCATGACCTTCCGCCAATGGCGCCAGCAGGTGCGGCTCCTGGAGGCCCTGGCCCGTCTCGCCGACGGCGATCCGGTGACGACGGTGGCTCTCGACCTCGGCTACGAAAGCCAGAGCGCCTTCATCGCCATGTTCAGGAAGTCGCTGGGGACAACGCCGGGACGCTACTTCACCGATCGCGACGGCGCCTGACCGGCGCCCGTGCTGGGGACGACGCCTGAACGCTACTTCACCGACCGAACCAGGGGCGAACAGAGCCTCAACCGGCCTCGGCGATCGCCGCCTCGATGGCATCGAGGGCCGCCTGTCCACCGGCGCCGTCGGGGCCGCCGGCCTGCGCCATGTCGGGGCGCCCGCCGCCGCCCTTGCCGCCGACGGCGGCCGAGCCGCTGCGCACCAAGTCGATGGCGCTGATACGCCCGGTCAGGTCGTCGGTGACGCCGACGACCAAGGACGCCTTGCCATCCGTGTTGGAGACGACGGCGACGACGCCCGAACCGATACGGGTCTTCAGGTCATCGGCCAGGCTTTTCAGTTCCTTCGCCGGGACGCCGTCGAGCAGTTTTGGCGCAAAGGCGATGCCGGCGACATCCTTGGTCTCGGACTGGGCCGACGATCCGCCGCCCGTCGCCATCTGACGGCGCGCCTCGGCCAGGTCGCGCTCGAGCTTGCGGCGATCTTCGAGGAGGGCCTGGACGCGGTCCGGCACGTCGCCCGGCTGCGCCTTGAGGATCGACGCGGCTTCCAATAGCGAGCGCTCGGTTTCCGTGAAATAGGCCAATGCCCCGTCGCCGGTGAAGGCCTCGATGCGCCGGACGCCGGCGGCGACGGCGCCTTCCGATATGATCTTGAAGGGCCCGATGTCGCCGGTGCGTTTGGCGTGGGTACCACCGCAAAGCTCTGTCGAGAAGGCATTATCTTCGTCGTCACCCATGGAGACGACGCGCACCTCGTCGCCGTATTTCTCACCGAATAACGCCATGGCGCCGGCTTCGACCGCCGCATCCGGTTCCATCAGGCGGGTCACAACATCGGTGTTTGCGGTGACCTTGGCGTTGACGTCGTGTTCGACCTGGGCGATCTCGTGGGCCTCGACGGCCTTCGGGTGCGAGATGTCGAAGCGCAGACGATCCGGTGCGACGAGAGATCCCTTCTGGGTCACGTGGTCGCCGAGATGGCGGCGCAAGGCTTCGTGCAGTAGGTGGGTCGCCGAATGGTTGGCGCGCAATTGCCGACGGCGGTCGCCGTCGACGCGGAGCGCGATGTCGTCTCCGATGCCAAAAGCGCCGTGTTCGATCTGGACCACATGGACATGCAGGTCGCCGACCTTCTTCAGGGTATCGGCGACGCGGGCCACGGCATCTTCGCCGCCCGTCAGCACGCCGGTGTCACCGACCTGGCCGCCCGATTCCCCGTAGAAAGGCGTTTGATTGACGACGACGTATCCCTCGTCGCCTTCCGCCAAAGTATCTACACTCGCGCCGCCCTTGACCAGGGCGACGATCTGGCCTTCGGCGGATTCCGTCTCGTAACCGAGGAAATCGGTGGCCCCGACCTCTTCGCGAAGGTCGAACCAGATGGCTTCCGTCGCCGCGTCACCGGAACCGGACCAGGCCTTGCGGGCCTCCTCGCGTTGGCGGGCCATGGCGGCGTCGAAACCGCCGGTGTCGACGGCGATGCCCCGCGGCCTGAGCGCATCCTGGGTCAGGTCGAGGGGGAAGCCGTAGGTGTCATAGAGGCGAAACGCGGTCTCGCCGTCCAACGACGAGCCGTCTTCCATACCGTCCGTCGCTTCGTCCAGGAGCTTGAGGCCGCGGCCCAGGAGCTTCTTGAACCGCGTTTCCTCGAGTTTGAAGGTTTCCGTGACCAGGGCCTCGGCGCGCACCAGCTCGGGGAAGGCGTGGCCCATCTGGTCGACCAACGACGGTACCAGGCGCCACATCAACGGTTCCTCGCAGCCCATCAGGTGGGCGTGGCGCATGGCCCGGCGCATGATGCGCCGGAGCACGTAGCCGCGCCCCTCGTTCGACGGCAGCACTCCGTCGGCGATAAGGAAGCTGCAGGCCCGAACGTGGTCGGCCATGACCCGGTGCGACACCGCGTGCTTGCCGTCGGGTTCCGTGTTGGAACCGTCGGCCGAGGCTTCGATCAACGCCCGCATCAGGTCGATTTCATAGTTGTCGTGGGTGCCCTGCATGACGGCAGCGATTCGCTCCAGGCCCATTCCGGTGTCGATGGAGGGTTTCGGCAGGTCGATGCGTTCGTCGGGCGTCACCTGCTCGAACTGCATGAAGACCAGGTTCCAGATCTCGATGAAGCGGTCGCCGTCCTCGTCGGGCGAGCCCGGCGGTCCGCCCGGGATGTGGTCGCCGTGGTCGTAGAAGATCTCGGAACACGGCCCGCAGGGTCCGGTATCACCCATGGCCCAGAAATTGTCCGACGTCGGGATGCGGATGACCTTGTCATCGGAAATTCCCGCCACCTTGCACCACAACGCCGCCGCGTCCTCGTCCGAGGAATGGACGGTGACCAGCAGCTTGTCGGCAGGCAGGCCGTATTCCTTGGTGACCAGGTTCCACGACAACTCGATGGCCAGTTCCTTGAAGTAATCGCCGAAGGAGAAATTACCGAGCATCTCGAAAAAAGTGTGGTGGCGCGCCGTATAACCGACGTTTTCCAGGTCGTTGTGCTTGCCGCCGGCGCGCACGCATTTCTGCGAGGTGACGGCGCGGTTGTAGTCGCGTTTCTCGAGCCCGGTAAAGACGTTTTTGAACTGCACCATGCCGGCGTTGGTGAACATCAGGGTCGGGTCGTTGAGCGGCACCAGCGGGCTCGAGGCGACGATCTCGTGGCCGTTGGCCGCGAAGAAATCGAGGAACCCTTTGCGTATATCGTTGACGGTCTGCATGACCTCTCCAACCCCGTGTCGATTCAATCTTGACCAGCACCCGCCGAGCGGCCCGGCGCCATCCCCCAACAAACGGTCGGTTTTACCCGCTCTCCCGGGGCCTGTCCAGGAAGCTGGCGAGAGAAAGGGCGGCGTTCAATGGCGCCTTTACCAGCGCCTTCAACGGCAAAACGCGGCCCCCGTTTCCGGGAGCCGCGCGTTGGTGCCCAACCAGTTGAAAACCGGTATTTACTCCGGCGGTACTCCCGGAATTACTCGATGCTCGCCGCCTCGTCTTCGCCGGCATCCGAAGACGCCTCGGCGTCTTCCGCCATCTCGCCCGGCCCGACCATCATCTCCTCCGAGATGAGCCCGGCGTTCTGGCGGATTTTCTGTTCGATGTCGTCGGCGATCTCCGAATTTTCGCGGAGGAACGATTTGGCGTTCTCGCGGCCCTGGCCGATGCGCTGGCTGCCGTAGGAGAACCAGGAACCGGACTTCTCGACGATGCCGGCCTTAATGCCGAGGTCGAGGAGTTCGCCCATCTTGGACACGCCCTCGCCGTACATGATATCGAACTCGATCATCTTGAACGGCGGCGCCAGCTTGTTCTTGACGACCTTGACCCGGGTCTGGTTACCGACCACCTCGTCGCGGTCCTTGATGGCGCCGATGCGGCGGATCTCCATGCGCACGGAAGAATAGAACTTAAGCGCGTTACCGCCGGACGTGGTTTCCGGATTGCCGAACATGACGCCGATCTTCATGCGGATCTGGTTGATGAAGATGATCAGGGTGTTCGATTTCGACACCGACGAAGTCAGTTTCCGAAGGGCCTGGCTCATCAGCCGCGCCTGCAGGCCGACGTGGGTGTCGCCCATCTCGCCCTCAAGCTCGGCCCGCGGCACCAGGGCGGCCACCGAATCGACGACCAGCACATCGATGGCGCCGGAGCGGACCAGGGTATCGGCGATCTCAAGCGCCTGTTCGCCGGCGTCGGGCTGCGAGATCAAGAGTTCGTCGACATCGACGCCGAGCTTCTTTGCATAAACCGGATCGAGCGCATGTTCGGCATCGACGAAGGCACAGGTTCCGCCGGCTTTCTGCGCCTCGGCGACGGCATGAAGCGCCAGCGTCGTCTTACCGGAACTCTCCGGTCCGTAGATCTCGACGACCCGGCCCCTCGGCAGACCGCCGATACCGAGGCCGATGTCGAGGCCGAGCGAACCGGTGGAGACCACGTCCGTCTCGACGACCTCGCGTTGGCCGAGTTTCATGATCGAACCTTTGCCGAAGGCCCGTTCGATCTGGCTGACGGCGGCGTCCAGCGCCTTGTTCTTATCCACCTGGTCTTTCTCCACGAGACGTAAAGCTGCGTTCGACATGTGCGCTCTCTCTTATTTCACAAGGGTTGTTCCGTTTCAATTCGTGTATTTGTACGCATTTTGTTCTTTTTTTTCAAACTCAAAAATAACTCACTGAAAAACAACAAATAAATGCATTCTTGTTCTGAGAACGTTCCACAAACATCTGGAAACTTTATTTCGGAGTCGTATCGGTATGGCGGCCGGGAAGAGCGAGAATCGCCGGTCAAAGCGACAGGCGCCGCCGCTGATGGCGCCCGACGGCCCGCTCAGGGAGCGCGACCCGACCGCAGAAAGGGTGGGTGATCACCCGGCGCGATCAAGCGCTTCCCGGGCCTGGCGGGTAATGGCCGTCCAATCCTTGTCGGCGATCTGCTGCTTGGTGGCGATCCACGAGCCGCCGATGGTGGCGACGAT
>Ga0056108_1000148_pt1 | contig 26328 bp, 22 predicted proteins | sample WorMetG1BERMUDA1_FD_83875 | JGI IMG/M metagenome (GOLD analysis project Ga0056108, IMG submission 83875) | Marine gutless worms symbiont microbial communities from Max Planck institute for Marine Microbiology, Germany - Inanidrilus... ... | reverse complement strand
TTTGCGCGCCTATCCGTTGGAGAACTATTGCGACCGCACCGCCATGGGCCGTGGTGTCCTACCGGAGCGGCCGGAACGACACCTCATCGCCCCTCTTCTGAAACCCGACATGGTGTTTGTCGATATCGGCGCCAATATCGGCACTTACAGTCTTTTCCTTGCCCGGGCCAGCGGCGACACGGCCCGCATTCTTGCCTTCGAGCCGCACCCGCGCACCTATGAAAAGTTGCGGTTCAACATTGCGGCCAATGGCTTTCGAGGGATTGAGGCCATCCATCGTGGCGTCGGGCCGGAGAGCGGCCAGATGCGCCTTTTTTTCCAGCGGCGGCACCAATATCGGCACCGCCTCGCTCCTGCCAGATGCGGCAGGCCGCAAGGAATCCGTCGATATCGGGATCGTTCCCCTCGCGACCGCGTTGAGAGATCGCGGGATCGATCATGTCGACCTGTTGAAGATCGATATCGAAGGCTATGAAGACCGGGCGCTGATGCCGCTCTTGGTGCGCGATCACCAAGCACTTTGGCCGCGCGCTGTTCTCATCGAAACGGTGCTGAAGCGACACTGGGCCGAGGATTGCCTCGCCCGGCTCGAGGCGCTGGATTATCGCGTGGCCGGCGATACCGGCGAGAACGTGCTGTTCCTTCACCCAATGACGGAAAAGCTCGAGTCCTGATTGATCGCGCGGTTGCGGGAAAAGACGCCGAGCGAGATCTCCGTTTCGAGGTGATCGAGGAAAAAGCGCACTGGATCGCGATCATGGTCGTGGCCGCCTTCGCATGCTTCGATCAGGGCCGCCATCATCTTGCCGGCCACCGGTGCGTTTTTGAACTGGTTGCCGCTGGTGCCGACGGCCATATAGAAGCCCGGCAGGTCGCTTTTGTCGTAGATCGGCATCCAGTCGTCCGTCACGTCATAGAGTGCGACCACGCCGCGAGCGCTGTTCGGAATCCGCAGTTCCGGCAGGCGCTGCGCCAGGCGCATGACCAGCACGTTCCACTGTTCGGAGAAATTGGTGTCGTAATTGTCGGGATCGTCGACCCATTCCTTTTCGTCGCATTCCGGATCTTCTGAACCGATGAGGATGTGATTGCCGATCTCCGGCCGGCAATAGGTCTGGATATCGCTGTCCGAATAGACGAGCCCCGATTTTTCGAAGTCGATCCCGTCCGGCGCCGGTACATGGGCGACTTCGTGGCGCAGTGCCCGGGTCTTGATGTTCATGCCGGTCTCGACGCCGGCCATCGCATTGATCTTTGCCGAATGGGGACCGGCGACGTTGACGACCACTGGCGCGCGCACCTCCGACCCGTCATCGAGACGGACGCCTGCGACGCGACCGTCTTCGTGCAGGATCTCGATGACCGACCGGTTGAACAGGAACGCGGCGCCGTGATGTTCGGCTGCCCGCTGCGCGTTATGCGCCGACAATTTGGGGTCGTTGACGTAGCCACCGCGCGGGAAATAGACCGCACCGGCGATGCTCGGTCCGGTTGCCGCGCCGAAGTCGTGATCCTCGGGTCGCTTGGCCGGTGCATATTGTCGGATGTCGGCCGACGGCAGGCGCGACGGAACATCGGCGGGCGCGATATGCTCATAGGGGCATCCGATGCGGTCCATCATCTCGCAAACCCGTGTGAGATGATGATTATGGTCCGTTTTGATCACAAGACAGCCGGTATCGTGATAGGTGATCAGGCCCTGTTCGTCCGCCACACCGATGTAATCGGACCAATCGCGCCAATAGTGCCAGCCCTCATAGGCGACCGCGCAGGATTCGAAAGTCGAGTAATAGGTGCGGATGATGGCACAGGAACCGGATGTGGAGCCGTAACCGGCCTCCGGCAGCTTGTCGACGGACAAGGTTTTCCAGCCCTTCTTCGCCAGTTCGTAAGCCGTGCAGGCACCGATCACACCGGCACCGATGATAATGGCGTCATAGGTGGATTCAGTCATGGAAGTATCCTTGATTAGCCGCTTTCAACGACGCCGCCCTCGGCTTTGCGCCGCGCCACAAAATCATCGATGGCCTCGACGCGCGCAGGGTCCAGACCCGGCGCTTCATAATTTTCGAGGATGCGTCGATAGAGCTCATGCGCCCTGCGCGTCGTGTCCTTGCTGCCGGCGTCGCGCCAGTTTTCGAAGTTGTTCCAGTCCGACACGATCGGCGCGTAGAAGGCGGTCTCGTAGCGTTCGAGCGTGTGCGGTGTTCCGAAGAAATGGCCGCCGGGGCCGACATCCTTGATGGCGTCAAGGCCGAGCGACGCCTCGTCGACTGCCGGCGGGCACAGGAATTCGGCCATGGCCTGCAGCATTTCCGCATCAATGATCAGTTTTTCGAAAGAGGCGCACAGGCCGCCTTCGATCCAGCCTGCGCCATGCATCAGCACGTTTGCATGTCCCATCGTCGCCGCCCAGAGCGACATCTGGCTCTCATAGGTCGCCTGGGCGTCGACACAGTTGGAAGCGTTGACGTTGGACGATCGATAGGGGACGCCGACCTTGCGGGCCAATTGCCCGCCGATCAGCGCCGCGCGGGCGTTTTCCGGCGTGCCGAAGGCCGGGGCGCCCGATTTCATGTCGACGTTGGAGGTAAAACCACCATAGGCAACGGGTGCGCCTGGCGCATGGATCTGCAGGAGTGCGATGCCGGCCAGCGCCTCGGCGTGCTGCTGCGCCAGCGCGCCGGCAATCGTCACCGGGCTCATCGCGCCCGACAGGGTGAAAGGTGTGATCACGCTCAGCTGGTTGTTGCGGGCCATCTCAAAGGCGCCGTCGATCATCACGCCATCGAGCCTAAGCGGCGAGGACGTATTGATGATGGTGAACAGGCGGGTCCTGTCGGCGAATTCGCCCGCGCTGCAGCCATGGGCAAGTCGGGTGATTTCCAGCGCGTCGACGATGCGCTCTCGGCCCAGCGCATAGGCATGATAGACCTTGTCGGTGAACATGGCGAAGTCGCGAATGCAGTCCAGGTGGCGGGTGGCCGGCGGCAGATCGACCGGCTCCACCGGGTAGCCGCCAAAAAAATGCACAATGTTCAATGCCTGACCGAGCTTCAGGAAATCCCGGTAGTCCTGATGGTTGCCGGACCGCCGGCCGCCGACGATGTCGCTGGCATTCGGAGCGCTGGCGACGGAGCCGAAGGCGATTCGGTTACCGCCGATCGTCAGCGAACGTTCCGGATTGCGGGCATGGAGCGTCACCTCGGACGGTGCTTTTGACACGGCGTCGCGAATCAAGTCGCGGTCGAAGCGGACCCGCGCGCCATCGGCCTCGACATCGGCCCCGGCGGCCTTCAACATCGCCCGTGCCTCGTCGTGGAGGATGTCCATGCCGACCTCCTCCAGAATGCGGTACGCGGTATCGCAGATCGCTTCCACCTGGTCGTCCGACAGCACCTCGATAGGCCGGTAGGGGTTTTCCACCGGGCGCCATTTAAGCTGATTGAGCGCTGATTTCTGGTGCTGGCGGCCGCTGCGGCCGCCGGTCGATCTGCGCGCCATGTCTTGAATTCCTCGTCCTGCGGTCGCCGCTCACAGCGCCGTGTTTTTCGTTCGTTCATGGCGTTCGCGGATCACGTCGTAATCCGAGGCCATGGTGTGGGCGAAGCCGGCAAGGTGCAGCTTCTGCCGGCAATCCTCATCGAGAGCGGCCATTGCTTCCACGACGGCCATGTGAATGTGGTCCGCATGCCAGTCGGGCCGGTTGGCGCAAACAAACGGTAAACCGGGCGTCGGATCTGTCAATGCCAAAATGCGCAGCCGATCGGTGGCTTCTTCATGCCGCAGCGCGATCTGCCATGTCACGGCGTCGATGGCGGCAATATCGGCCCTGCCGTCGGCCACCGCCCGAATGGAGGCGCGGTGCGAACCGGTCGGGACGCTGGAGTCGAAGGGTTTGGGCCGGACTGGCCTTTCGGCGAGCGCATGGGCAAGTGCGGCGTAGCCGGATTGCGAATGACGGTTGTTGTAGGCCAGGCGGGCACCGCCGACATGGTCAAGGCTCTGCAGCCGGCTGTCGGCGCGCACCACGATCACGCTGTAATAGCTGCCCGCACCGCATTCGATGTCATAAGCCGGCGTACCGATCAGGGAGACCTTGCCGGCCAGTTCGGTGACAAACGGCAGTCCGCAGCTTTGCGCCAGAAGCAGCCGCTCGTCACGCCACAGGATTTCTGCCGGATTGGCGCGGTCGAGATGACGGGGGGCGGGAAAGCCGCTGTCCAGCAGGCTTTCGCGAAGCCGGTCCCACCATCGGTCGGTCTCTCGTCTCAGTTCCGGCCAGTCGTACATCGGCAGAGCCGCGATGGCCGGGACACCGCCTGTCATCGGCTGTCATGCCGTAGCGCATCGTGCCGGGGCAGCGGATAGGCGACGGGTTCTTTGCGGCGAAAGGCGAAACGCCGCAGGATTTCGCCATAGCTGTCGAAACGATAGCCCTTGTTCATGGCAAGGAACCGCGTGCGGTGGCGGCGAAACAGCGAGGGAAGCTGATGCCAGGCCACCGCCGGATACGCATGGTGAACGGCATGCAGGTTGTTGTTGAGGAAAAGCAGGCTCAACGGACCTTTGTCTTCGATGATGACCGATCGCCCGCGCACGCTCTCCTCCGCCTGATGCTCAAGATAGGTGCGGATCATCAGGAGCGAGAAACCAGCGTAGCAGCAGATCAGGTAGACCCATAGCGGCAGAGCGGAAAAGGAAACAACGAACAGGATCACGCACGTTGCCAGCACCGCATGCAGGAGCCAGGCGCGGGCCACGCCGCCGTCACCGCCGATAATGGCGCGGCCGTCGCTCACCGCCAGCCGTATGAGCGAGAAGGCGGGTCCGAGGATCAACCGCCCGACCAGCGTATTGTTGAGTTCGAAGACATGTTTGGCGAAAGCCGGCAGCCGGTGCCAGAATGTCTGCGAGACATACCAGCTTTCCGGATCGTCATAGGGGTCGCATATGCTGGCGTTCTGGTGATGGGCGAGATGGGCCTGCTTGAAACGTAGATAGGGCACGAACAGGCCGGTGGGCATCATGATGATCGCATCGTTCAACCACCGCCATTTGAAGGGATGGCCGTGAATGCACTCATGCTGCAGCGACGAGTGCAGCGTGAGGGCCGGAACAAGCAGCAGGCCGGCGGCTAGTACGGAGATGTTTGACAGGCCAATGACAAGCAACAGCCACATCCCATAGCACAAGGCGATCATGGCGAGCGTGCGCCATTCTTTTCGGTCTTTCAGAATCACGAAGTCAGTCCCAATTGCGTGCCCGCACTATGGGAGCGCGATCACCTGTTGCACAATATGAGACTAGGCGCATAATAGTGTTTTTCTGTCTTAAAAAATGTGAATTGTATTGAAAAATGAAAAATGATGTGACTTCACAACATCCTGTTCTCGAGCACACAGATAAACGGGACGTGGCCGAGATCTTTCGCGACCGCATGGCGCTGCTGATTGCCCAGAAGGGTTTCAATCTCAGTCGGTTCTCGAAGGAGATCGGCATCGACCGTTCGGCGCTCAGCCAGTTCCTGGCGCCCGGTTCCACCCGGCTACCCCGGGCTGAGACCCTGTGCGCCATCGCCCGGGCTTTCGGCGTTTCGCTCGACTGGCTGCTCGGGCTGATCGCGGCCGAGACCTTCGATCACGATGTGGCACCGATGCTCGAGGTCGAGCGGGTGACAGACGACACGAACAGCAAATTGATTGCCGCATGGCACCGGGAGGCGATGGGATACAAGATACGCTATGTGCCGACCGCCTTGCCCGACCTGTTGCGCACGGAGGCCGTACGCGCTTTCGAGTTCAACGCGCAAAACCGCAGCGAAAGAGAGGCGCGCGACCAGCAGGCACGCGACCAACTCGTCTATTCACGGCGACCCGAGACCGATATGGAGGTCTGCATGCCGCTGCAGCGGTTGGAGCAGTTCACCCAGGGGCAGGGGGTATGGACCGGTCTGCCCGCCCGGCTGCGCCGGCAACAGCTTGAACACATGATCACGCTGATCGACGAGCTTTATCCAACCTTCCGGCTGTTCCTTTTCGACGCGCGCGAGGCCTACGCCGCGCCCTACACGCTGTTCGGGCCTTTGCGCGCCGCGGTCTATCTCGGCGACATGTATCTCGTCATCAATGCGGTCGAGCACATTCGCGCCCTGACCACCCATTTCGACCGGCTGATCCGCATTGCCCGTGTCGGTCCGGACCGTGTCTCCGAGAAGATCCTGGAACAGATCGAGACGCTTGAGCAGGTGCCCCGCTAGCGTCACAGGCTTCGGCCAGGGCCGGATGGCACACCGGCGGTGGTTTGGGGCAAGGCCGCACGCTATCCTGAATGGGAGACTGTGACGTTTCAACGACGTCGCGGGCAAGAACACCTGCCCCTTCAATGCGACGACGGGCTGGCAGGGTCGCTGTCAGCCCGTCGCGTCGTCTGCTGCTTTGATCAAGTTTCTCGGAAAGGGTGTAGTGCCCCGCTCCGCGGATCACTTGAAAGGGAACAGCAAAACCAGACCAAATACCGTGAGCACCATCGCGATGGTGGTCCACAATAGGGATCTTTGAGTGGCAGTCATGGCAATGCTCCTTGCGGCCGCTCGATGAGCGGGGCTATCAATCGGTTCCTTCACCGATCATCAATCGTATCACAAAGATGAACGGTGATGAAAGAAAGCGCGCCAAGCCCGATTGCGCGTTGGCGTTTCGCTCGTGCATCTCGCCACTAAGCGAGAAGGCACCGGTGTTCAGAGCGATTTCAGATATTCGACGAGGTCGATGCGCTCGGCTTCCGTCAGATCGGCATTGCCGTAGTCGTGGCCGGAGTTGAAATTGCCCGGAATAGGCGCACCGCCATTGTCGCGCACTCGAAAGATGAAAGGCGCGTCGTCCACAGCCTGGGTAAAGCCGACCCGGGCCGGATCGAAGTCGGGATTGCCGACGCCGAAGGCCTCCGGTCGATGCGCGCCTTGTGCCGTCACGTCCGTCACCGTGGCGATGCCGCCGCCGGTATTGGCGACGCGGGCCGGCAGCAGCAGGTCGTAGAGTGTCGGCACCGAGCCGTTGTGCAGATACGGTGCGGTTGCCCAGATGCCGTTCAGCGGACGGGCCTTGTAGGCCAGGATCGCGTCTTCCTGCGTCAGGCAGATCTGCGCCTCCTCCTTCTTGACCGGATCGGTCACGCCCGGCAGATATTCGGTCATGCTTTCGGCAAATCCGAAGAAGCGCGCCCGTGCGCCGTTGAACAGGTCCTTGAATATCAGCCCGAAAATATTTGGCGTCTCGTAAATGATCGCGCCCACGGCGGCGTTGACCAGCATCTTGCGGGTGAAGTCCTGAGCCTCGATCACGTCGCCGGTATAGGCGAATTCCCATTGTCGTTCGAAATTGCCGGCCAGCGATTCGTGAAGATACGTGTTGCAGGCGGTGAACACGTCGGTGTTGACCTCCGCGAGCGGCGTCATCTGGTCCTTGGCCGGTGACAGCAGATCGTCCGGTTCGAGATGGGCGTGGCATCGCGCGCAGTCCGCTTTGCCATGGAACAGGTCGCGGCCACGTGCGACGCGGTCGGTATCGAGCGTCGGCAGCACATCCGTCGGCCAGACGGGGGATTCAAGCGTGGCGAGCAGGCGCTCCAGCCTGACCATGTTTTCCAGACGCAGGCTTGACCGGTATCCCTTGAACGCACGGCGTTTGTCGGCTTCGATATGGGCGAAGACGCCGATCACTTCGGACGTATTGCGGACCAGCGCGCCAAAATCGGTCTTCTGGCCGAACACCTCGAATTCCAGGAAGTTCTTGGCGATGCCGTTCCATTGGATCTGGGTCTGCTGCGCCGTGTTCCAAATGAACGGATAGCTGACCGGCGCATCCGATGGTGTCGGGATCGGGTCATGATCGGCGCCGGAGACGGAGGATATCTTGTTGAGAATATGGCCCTGCGCGTCAAGGCGCGCATGGCCATGGGCCAGCGGCGTCTTGTTCTTGTCGTAGAGCAACTGGCGCCAATCGATCTGTTCGAGCACCTGCGCCCGCAGATTGTCGCGCTCCGCCTTGAGCGCCGAGGGGCGCAGTACATTGTCGGAAAACCGCCGGAACTTGTCGGCGTCGAGGGCCGTCGCCCGCAGCGCCGCCAAAACGCCATCGATGAAACTCTGAAAGTCGGCCAGTGCCGGGGCGCCCTCGATCCGCACCCGCTTGCCGCCGAGCATCACCTCGCTGGTGTGGCAGGCCGCACAGTTCAGGCCAACCCACCGCTTTCGCATGGTCTGGGCCCGACACGTCTGTTCGAACCGGTCGCACATCAGGTCTGCGCCGGATGACGGATCGAAATCGACGGCAAACCCGAGCGGCAGGCCGTGCGGATTCGCGTCGGACACCGGGTTGGCCAAATAGCCCAGCGCCGCCATATTCTCAGGTCCGAAGAATTTCAGCTCGGAATCCGGCATCTCCAGTGCCAGCGCCCAATCCAGCGGCAGCAGGCGTGAGCCCTGAGAGGCGGTGTACCACCAGGCCCGCTCAGCGTCGCTCCAGCCCTGGTCGAGGCAGAACAGGTCGTCTTTGCAGATGCTGTTCTGTACCAATTGCGCATGGCCGGCCGCTGGCGCGGCAAGGCAGAACGCCATCGCGGCAAGTGCCGGCGAAAATGCGCGTGACCATCGTCTCAATGGGTGAAAAGCCCGCATTGTCCGCTCTCCGAATGTGGCCCTCGGGCCGCTTGCCGCTGGTTCCACATCGTTAAGACCGATCACGATGCGGATGCATCACCCAAATTGGTGATTTTTCAGCATGTCATCTGTGGTATTGCGCACATAGTTCGTGCTGATGCTGGTCACGAGCCTGAGAAGTTGTGTCCGGTTCGCTGAGTTGGTCTTGGCCAGAATCGACTTGACCTGCGAATTGACGGTCTCGATCGATTTCTCCCGGCGATCGGAAATGTCGGCATTGGTCAGCCCTTCCGACAAAAGTCCCAGAACCTCCTGCTCGGCCCGCGTCAGTTGAAACGCCCGCGCCACCATGCCGGCGTCGATATTGACGGCGAGTGCGCTGTCGAGACTGTAGATGATGTGGCCTTCCAGATGACTCTCGTTGAGATCGTCGATGCTGGTCAGCGGGCAGACTTCGATGCACAGCGCGCGCGCATGAACGTCGTTTTCGCTGATGATGGCTTCCTTGTGCGGCCGGGCGCCCCAACGGCCGTGACAGGCAATGTCGCTGCGCATTGCCGCCAATTCGTGGCGCAATTCGCTCCGGCCTAACTCCAACTTACGATCCGAAGTGATGCGCAATACGGAATAGGTTTCGACCTGTCTGTTGAATTCGGCGTTCGAAAACACAATGGTACCGGTCTTTGACAGGACACAAACGCCGATCTGCAATAGATCGAGGCTACCGATGATGTTGTCGAAGCGGCGCTGAAGCTGCTGGGTCGGCCGTGAAATGCTCAACGCTTTGGCGATATGCGGCAGCAACTCGGCGGCCCTCTGCCGGTGATCGTCCGACAGTGGCCCGTCATGGCGGGAGAACTGCAGTGCGAAGCGGCCGTGCCGCAGATAGGATTTGTTGAGCAGCGCGCCGGCGCGGTGATGGATGCCGTTGCCGGCCATTTCCTTGACGTTCGGACGTTCGAGATACTCCGCCCTGCTTTCATAGAGAACGTCCTCGCCGATCAGTTCGATGCCGTCGGAGCGCCGTGAATGTTCGGCCAGCCTGTCCTGGTCCAGCAGTTCCTGCCGGTTGTGGCGTGCGAGGTAGCCCTGAACGAGCTCCGTTTCGTAGTTGCGGCTGAAATGAGGCGCGATCACTGACCGGTCGGCGCCTTCGCCTTCCTGTTCGAACAGGAAAGCGCCGCGTGCTCCGATATGATCGGCGATCTTGGCCAGCAACGCCGGCCAAAGCTTCGGATCGAGCGCCGCGTCGTAGATCTCAAGGACAAGACCGCGCGCGGTGTCGGCTTGGAAAGTCATTTGGCGCCCCACTTCATGACTTCATTAGCCTGAAAAGCGTATCAAAGAAAAACACGGAAAAAAAGTTGGCGCTCACCCATATGGGTGATGAGGCAGGGCTCCCGCAACCGTAATGTGCAAACGTACCGGCTCAGAGCCCCACCGGGTCGGTCAATGAGGGATAGCGACGGGCCGCTCCGGCGGAAATGTTTTCCGGGCCGCCTGCCGCTACCCTTAAATGGCCGCGTGGGAAATGCCACAGAAACGTGGTTTCTAATCCCTTAACGTGCGGCGAAAACAGATGAGTCAATCATCTTGTTGGGGCATCGAACTCCTTGATGGCGCCGCAACCGGAACGGGACGCGCGGCGCGATCAAAAAAAGTGTTTTGCAGCAATCAAGATTGATCGCAGACAGGAGGCGAAGCCATGTGCAATCGGCAGCTTCACGGCGGCGACCGGGCGTTGAGATGGATGCCGGGACCGGCAACCCGACTGCAGCCACCGGCCGCGTCGAAGGCGTTTCTTGCTCGCGCACCCCGGCGCCGCGCTGCGCCGATCAATGACATTCCGGCCGAAACGTTTCGACTGTTCGGAGTGTGCCTTCTCGTCGCGGCCACTGTGTTTCCGATCGGTGGCGAAGCTGCCGCCGCCGGCCTTTCGCCGCAAAACACCGATATCACCTGGAGCGCCCGGGCGGCGAGCCAGAGCGAAGCTGCGCGCGCGCAGGAGGCGCTGTTGTTGACGCTTTATAATACCGGGCGTTTGCCGCTGCGGACCGAACGGTTGGGCAGAGGCGAACTTCCCGGCGACGTTCTGCGTCGCTCTGGCGTCTGGGTCGGCAATGTCAGCGCCGGCGTCAACGCTCTTCTATGCGATTTGAATCCGACCGTCTGCCGTCGTGCCCGCACGGAAGCCGGAAGCCGCACACGGCGCAAGGAGACGACCCATGTGGCCGGTCATCGTATTGGCGGCGCCGTTCGCTGGACCGCGTCGGCAGGCGATACGCTGACCATTCCAAATGTGAAGATTATTCAGATTTTCCGCCAGGAGGATGGCCGCGATTTTCCGGACGGCGCTGGTGCGCTGATCGGTGCCGGGCAGGTATCGCGGGTGCCGGCCTGCCTGGACAGGTCAGGCGATGTCTGCGTTACCGACTATGCGATCGCGCCGGCGGCCGAAGACCGAACGCGGACGGCGCTGAAGAACGGACTGCGATCGGTCACCAAGGTGCTGCCGAGATTCTCGACGGAAGCAAGCGACGCCTTTGCCCTGGTGCCGCATTTGACGGCACGCCTCCGTGTTTCTGAAACGCCCTATGCCTACTATGCCCGGCTCCCGCGCGCAGACGCGCACGGTTTCGACGATCCGGGTTACCGCCGGTTGCTCGGTGGCATCGGCGACAATATTCAGGGTCGGTTTTCCGGCGCCATCAAATCCCTGCCCAGCGGCGAGCCGCAATTTCATCGCCAGCGCGCCTTTTTCGAACAGTTCTTCAATATCGCGCGCCACGGCGAGCCGGCACCGCATCTCAACGGCCGGCCCATTACCATCGTTGTCGTTGACCACAAGCCGGACATTACCCATTGCGACTTCGACTCCGCCCGCATCGAATTGCTGCGCGAGCCGGGCACGTTCGAGGCTGCGACAGTTTTGCCCGATCCGGGCGTGGCACAAACGACCGCAACGGCTGTTGAGGATTGCGATGTTCGGGAAAGCCCGTGGTTGCGTGAGTTCCACGGGACGCACATTCTCGGACTCGCGGCCGCTCGCCGCAATAACAAAGGCGGCGCGGGACTTCTGAGCCATTTCGACAACGTCGATTTCAAGGTGATCCCGATCGATATCGACCGCCTGCGCGGCGATGAAAACTATGTGGCCGAATTGTCGGTCTCGTTGCGCGAGGCGGTGTTCGACTACGGTGCCAATATCATCAATCTGAGTTGGGCCTACACGCCCGTCGACGGAGGCGGACAGCGCGACGAGATCCGGGACCTGATCGACCAGACACGCAACTTTGTCGTCTGGTTCGCCGCGGCGGGCAATGAAGGCAATGACGCCAATCAGGGCGTCTGCAATACCAGACCGGCCTGCTTTTCTCATCCCAATGTTGCCGGCATCGTCGCGGTGGAGCGAACGGAAGACGGCGCGGGTTACCGGCTGTTGGGCGGCGGAACGGAGACGAATATCGGTTGGCGATCCTTCGATATGGCCGCACCTGGGCGCGACATCTGGTCGACCGTCGGCCGGCACGAGATGGCCGCCGCGTCCGGCACGTCGCAGTCGACGATCATCGCCACCTCGGCGGTGGCGCTGGTGATGTCGAAGGAGACGATGACACCGCGCGCCGCGATTGAACGTCTGGTCTATACATCGACGCTCGTGCCGTCGTTGAAACACGGCATGAAGGGCGGAATCGTAGACGTGTCGGCCGCGCTCAAACTCGACAGCGATCAGTTATGGCTGACCGATGGTTGCGCCTATATCGGTCGTGCCCTGTCGCTCAAATTCGACAATGGCGAAGACCTCGTCAGCGGCGATTTCGTCATCGACAGCGAGGATCCCGTTACCCTTGAAGCGCTCGGTCCGGTCCATTTCAATCTGTCGGAAACGCGTCGGCTTTATTTCGACCCCGAAACAGACGGTTACATCGCGTTCTTCGTGCGCGCCGGCACCGAGGTGTTGCGCCGTGTCAACGGCTATTTCGGCACCCGCGCAGAAAAGCGCTTCCTGCGTTTCCAGATCGAGGCCAGCCGTGGCGAGGACTGCCAGCGGCCGCCGCGAAAGGTCGAAGTCAGCGTCGACCGGATTCGTGATTTCATCAGGCGGGTCCGGTCATGAGCGGGAACAGCCGATCGACGAAAGCGCTGCTGCTTGCGGCACTGCTGACCGGCGCCGCGTCGGTCGCGGGAGTCAATCCGGCGCTGGCGTCCGCGGCACCCTTCTCCCAGGGCCCCGTCATTGCGACGGACGTGCCATTCCCGCCGGTCGACCGGGCCGATCTGTTCACTGGTGCCATTGTTTGGGCGTTCAACCGGACGATGCCGTTTCACAACCAGTCCTCCGTCCAGACGACGCGTGTTCTGATCAGCGACATTACGCTTTCCGGTCCCGGCGACTATGCGATCGACATCGCCGACGGCACGGGCACGATCGTCGAAACCCTGACCTATGAGCAGCTCAAGACGCGGTCGCGCATCTGGTCCAAGCTCGCCGTCGGCGGCAGCATATCCGTGCGGGTGCGTGGTCGCGATGCCGCAGCGAAACTGGCCTTCAAGCTCACGCGGATCGCTTTTGACTTCAACGCAGTGGCGGAGAAATCGCTGGTCGGCGCGATCAATGGGCTGACGGACGTCGCCCTCTATCGGGGAGAATTGGCAGAGGAGGTTCGGCGCATCGCGCCTTCGGTCGCGAAGCTGGAGTATATCAAGAACGACGCCAAATATACCTGCTCCGCTTTCCTGATGACGCCGCGAAACCTGATAACCAACGCGCATTGCATTGCTAGCCAGCCGGTGTGCGATACGGCCGTTGCGGTGTTCGATTACCAGAAACGTGCCGATGGCGGCATCGCGCTCGGCCGGCAATATCGATGCGATACGTTTCTCGGTGCAGACAGAACGCTGGATGCGGCCGTTTTCGCGCTGGCGGAGCGGCCGGGCGATGGCGATCCGCAACGCCGGCCCCTGGCTTTCGCGAAAGGGTCGGCTGCGGTGGGCGAACCACTCATCCTGGTGCAGCATCCGGGCGGCAATCCCAAGATGGTTTCCGTCGAGGGGTGCGCGGCGTCGACCGCGCCGTCCGGCGATTTCCGACACGGTTGCGATACCGAGCAGGGCAGTTCGGGCGCACCGCTGGTGCGACCGGATGGTACGCTGGTTGGCCTGCACAAGATCGGCCATGGCGGGGATCCGCTGTCAGGTCGGCACAACACGGCGCTTGACGCCGCGACGTTGCTGGATTGGCTCAGCGCGATCGGCGCGTTGCCGCGGCCTGTGATGGAGGACGCGATGGTGATGTCCATATCAGACGACGCAACGCCGCCGCCGATCAGTACGGACGCGCCGCCGGCGGCTGGACTCACAGACGACGACGAGACCTGCGATGCGGTCAATCCCGAGGATTGCCCCGAGCGGTTTCGAGTGCCCGAGGCACTCAGAGACGCGCAACCGTTGCCGATGCCGACGGTTGATGATGAGGATTCAACACAGGAAGAAGGAGGACCGCCAGCCGGAGACGAGGAATCGGTCAGCGAACCGGGTTCGAAGGGTTCCGGCATCACACAATAGCACTTGGAAGAACGGGTGGGGCACCAGAGTTCCGGTGGCCGATGGGCTGAGCAAAGCGCTGGCCTGAAGTCGCCGACCGTGGCCCGCATGGGCCGAACACTAACACCCGAAGGAGTCAGTGATGACTTATTCCAAACGACTGAAGCAAATCTCTCTGATCACCATCGCCGCCGCCGTGTTCGCGGCAGCACCGCTCGCCACTGTTCGGGCGCAGGGCCCGGCGCCGGTGCAGATGGAAAACGCCGGCGCGGCGCCGGTCGAGGCCCGCGACCCGGAAGGTCACTGGACCCCGCAAGCACTCTTTGAAGCGGAGTTGCTGCCGTTGCCGGAACCGACCCAATCCTATGAAAGTATCACGGCGAATGTGGAAGAAGCCAATGTCAGCGAGCCGAGCATCATCGACAATGGTACGTATTCGGAAGAGGACGGTGTTGAGCCGGATATGGCGGATATGCTGTTCAGCGAAGCCCGTCCGCCGGTGGTGGACGAGGGATCGCAGCCGGAGGCGGCCGGTACGGCCGGTGCCTTTTTCTCAAGCTCTCGACTGGTGCCGACCTCCGCACGTGTCCATTACCCCTACCGGGTTCATGGAAAGCTGTTCTTCCAGAAGCCGGGAGGCGGCAATTTCATCTGCTCGGGCACGGTCATCAAACCGCGGCTGATTCTGACCGCCGGCCATTGCGTGCATCGCGGCTCGGGCGGCTCGGGCGGCTTCTACAACCGCTTCCTGTTCGTGCCCGCTTATCATAATGGCCAGGCGCCGTATCAGGCGTGGAACTGGAGCTGGGCCATCACCACCGGCTCGTGGTCGACGTCGAACGGCAATGTGCCGAACCGCGCCGATTTCGCCATTATCGAAGTCAGTGATCGCCGCTTCGGCAATCAGCTGCGCAAGATCGGTCAGGTGACCGGCTGGGCGGGATATCGCACCAACGCGCTTATCCCCAACCACACCAAAAAGATCGGCTATCCGGGCAATCATGACCGTGGTGAAATCATGCACCAAGTCGATTCCGAGAGCCATTCCAGGGCCGCCCAGAATACCGTTCTCTATGGTTCTGATATGCGCGGCGGTTCCTCCGGTGGCGGTTGGGTCGAGAACTTCGGCGTCAAGGCGCAGGGCCAGCAGGGTGCTCGCTTCAATTCACCGAACCGCGTCGTCGGCGTCACCTCCTACGGTTACATCAGCCAGGGACCGAAGGTTCAGGGGAGTTCCATGCTGAACAACGAGTTCATCCAGATCCTCAACATCGCCTGTGCCCGTCGTGGCGGCAATTGCTGACGCGCTGAAGCAGGGATGAGCCTCCCAAGGCGGTGCGTCCGGGTTTCGGCCCGGGCGCATTTTCTCGATTGTTCTCCGAAATGACAGATCGCAGCAGCCCAAAACACGCAAACGTGACCGAAAGCGCTATGGGCGGCCCAATTGCTGGCGGTTTCGCGAGGAAGGGGATATCATGCCGCTATGACTCATGAGCGCGTCGAAACCCATCCCGGCGTTATGCAGGGAAAGCCTGTGATCCGCGGCACGCGGGTCACGGTGGAGCAGATCGTCCGTGAGTGTGCTCGCGGGCTGACGGCTGCCGAAGTCGTTGATCAGTATCCACGACTCACCGAGACGGATGTGCTCGCAGCGCTCGCTTACGCTGCCGACTATCTCGCCGATGACATCACGGTTGCTGCCGAATAGATGAAAGTCCTTGCCGACGAATGCTGCCCGCGCGTGGTCGTCGAGGCGATGCGGCGTATTGGCCTGGACGTTCGCCATGCAGCCGAGGCCGATGCTCAAACGCCAGACACCGACCTGCTCGCCATAGCGAATGCGGAGGTGCGGATCATTATCAACGAAGATTTCGACTTTGGCGACCTCCTCTTCCGTGACCGTTTCCCGGCCGTCGGTGCCATCATTGTGTTCCTACCGGAACTCGTTCCAGATGCGCGCGCAGATCGGCTCACATCGGTGATGCAATCGCCGGAGCTGACATTTTACGGCAAACTGACGATCGTCGAGCAGCGCCGTGTTAGGCAACGAGCCCTGCCTTAACGGCCCTCGTGGTTTCTGCTTGTGTTCGCCGACGATAAAATGTCTTGCCTTGACGAGAAAGACTGTTGACCTTTCCCTTTGATTAGGGCCACGGCTGATTAGAGTTTTCAAGGTTTTGGGTAGCGATGGCGTGGTGCCCGCAAGAGGTTCAAGCGCTGGAACGGCGGTTGCCACGAACTCCATTGGGCTTTTGCAACCGAGCGGTCCCGTTCGAATTTTGAAATTCGAATTTTGAAACGCGTGGCTCCCCGGGCCGGATTCGAACCAGCGACCAATTGATTAACAGTCAACTGCTCTACCGCTGAGCTACCGGGGAACAAACCGTTGGCGCGGTGTGGCTGGGCGTATAACAAATGACATTCGTCATTGCCAAGCGATTTTATCAAAAAAGTAGGGATGCCTTGAACAAAGCGCATCGCAACCCACATGCAGGTCCGTCGCCGCCATCCGGGCGGTGCGGTAGGCGGATGTGAAAGGCCGCGCGATGGCGGATTCGAAATCCGATCAAGACACTGTTCTGCCGCGACCGGGTGAGACGATACGCGTTGGCAAATGGCAGTTTCGCCTGCCGAAAAACCGGTTTTTGCGAGTCCTTCTGGGCCTTGCCTTTGTGCTCGGCGGGATCGTCGGATTCCTGCCCGTGGTCGGCTTCTGGATGTTTCCGGTCGGACTGTTGATCCTGTCCCACGACATCCGCCCGATCAGGCGCTGGCGGCGCCGGCTCATGGTCTGGGCCGGCCGCAACTGGAAGGGAAAGACCGGACGGACGTGATCCGGGCACGCAGAGGCCAGCGCGGCCGCATGCGACGGACCTGCGACCGCAAATCGCCGCGCATGCCCCTTGCGCTGCGGCACGTTTCATTCTAAGTGCGGACGGCTGCCCTGCGGGGTGGTCCACGGCCTCGTGGCGGAATGGTTACGCAGAGGACTGCAAATCCTTCTATCCCGGTTCGATTCCGGGCGAGGCCTCCATTCTCGCTAAGCTCGATCAATGTACGAATCTTGCCGGAACACGGCATCGCTCGCTTGAACATACGGTCCCTCGGCAGTAAGACGCTAACCGACAGGATCGGAGTGGTTGCATGGGCATCGATTACGAGTTGGCGCGCACGAAGATGGTGGACAACCAAATTCGCACGACGGATGTAACATCCCACCCGGTTCTACGGGCTTTCCTGACCGTCTCCCGGGAGGATTTCGTGCCTGCGAGATATCGTGCGCTCGCCTATAGCGATGCCGACATCCCGGTAACGCCGGAGGGTGGTGACGCGCGCGGACCGCGTTATCTCATGCAGCCTTCGCCGCTCGCCAAGCTCCTGCAACTATCCGACGTCAAGCCGGATGATGTCGTGCTCGATGTTGGCTGCGGCGTTGGCTATGTGTCGGCGCTTCTGTCGCTACTGGCAAGCTCCGTCGTTGCGCTCGAGAGCGATGAGACGCTCGCAACGGAAGCGGCCGAGACGCTGTCCCGGCTGGGCTATGACAATGTCGCGGTCGTGACCGGTGATCTGACGAAGGGATACAAGCCCGAAGCGCCCTATGACGTGATCTTCATCGGCGGCGCCGTCGAAGTGTTGCCGAAGTCTTATTTCGAGCAGTTGCGCGACGGCGGCAGACTTGTGGTTGTGGAGGGGCATGGGAACGCGTCGCGCGCCAATCTCTATGTCCGCGAAGGCGGCATCACGTCGCCGCGCCATGGCTTTAACGCTTCGGTCAAACCGTTACCCGGCTTTGAAAAGCAGGAGGCCTTCGTCTTTTAGTTAACGCAACATAAACGAAATTGTTGTTTTTTTGGGCACATGTTCCGGTTATCGTGAATCGGCTCTATTGTATTCCGTCGTGTTAGCCATCATATTGCGTGCCGTGCGGGCGTGGGGCGGTCTTGCAATGAATGCCGATTATGGCACAGTGGGGATTAGCGCCATGTCATGCATACGCAACGCACTCGTACTTGCCGTCGGTCTTGGCACATTGGCATTGGCCGCACCGCCGGCTTCGGCCGAGACGATCTTGGGCGCCTTGGCCAAGGCCTATGAGAACAATCCGGACCTGAATGCCGCGCGAGCCGGATTGCGGGCGACCGATGAGGACGTCCCGATTGCCAAATCCGGTTACCGGCCTAACGTAGCGGCAACCGCTAGTCTCAGCGCAACCGACACACGTACGCAGATTTTGGATACCACGACGCGGGACGGATCAATCGGCGTTTCCTTTACGCAAACACTTTTCGACGGATATCAGACGCGCAACAATGTCAGATCCGCGCAGGCCGGTGTCCTCGGCGGTCGCCAGGATCTGACCGACACCGAGATGTCGATCCTCCTGTCAGCGGCGCAAAGCTATGCCGATGTGGTGCAGGATCGACAGATCGTGCGTGTGCGCCAGGAAAACCTCGAATTCCTCCGTGAACAGAGAAACGCGGCCCAGGCGCGCTTCGATGTGGGTGAGGGGACACGCACGGATATTGCCCAGGCTCAGGCAGAACTGGAATCGGCGCGCGCGCTGCTGCTTTCGGCCCAGGCGCAATTGAAATCGAGTGTTGCGGTCTATATCCAGATCGTCGGGGCGCCACCGACAAACCTGCAAAAACCGCAGCCGCTGAGCACGCTTCTGCCGACATCCTCAACCAGCGCGGTCGAAATCGGCTTGCGCGAACACCCGGAAATTCTCAGCGCACAATATGACGTCGATGCCGCGGCCTTCTCCGTGAAGGCCGAGGAGGGGGCATTGTTGCCCCAGGTGTCGCTCACAGGCTCGATGACCCACAGCGACAGCGGCACCGACACCAGCACGATCGAAGCGACCTTGACGGTTCCGCTCTATCTGCGCGGCAGCACTGCGGCCGAAGTACGGCAAGCGAAGGAAACGCTGGGGCAGGCGCGGATTCTGGTCGACTCGGCGCGCCGCGAGGTCGAACAGAACATATTGACCTTCTGGGCGCTGCTGGAAGCGTCGAACGCTTCGATTGCCGCCAACCAGGCGCAGGTCGAAGCCGCACAGCTCGCGCTGCGCGGCGTGGTCGAGGAGCGCAAGGTTGGTCAGAGCACCACGCTCGACGTATTGGAGACCCAGTCCAACGTTCTGAGCGCGCAGGAATCGCTGGCCGAATCGGAGCGCGACGCGGTCGTCAACAGCTACAGTCTGATGAGTGCCATCGGCCGCCTGACCGTTTCCGATCTCAACCTCAAGGTCGCCCGCTATCGTCCGGAACTGCACTACAGGGCCGTTGAGGACAAATGGTTCGGGCTCCGCACCGTCGACGGGCGTTAACCCGAGGCCCCGAAAGCCATACGCCGGTTGGAATCTGTGCACATCCCGGCCAAACGACGCCGCGGGATTCTCATCCCGCTTGCCATCGCCTAGACTGATTGTGTGATTCGGCTGCGGATGCGTGGTCCGCAACCCAAAGAAGCGGCTCAATTCGGGGAACGGCATGGCACAGGCAAATTTGGCGCGCGAGCCAGGCATGGAAGAGATTCTCGCTTCCATTCGCAAGATCATCGAAAGCAACGACACGGCCGATGCGCAACGCAAGGCCGACGAGGACTTGGCCAAGGCAAGCGCCGGCGACGACGAGGCGGACGGGCCGGAAGAACCGTCGAAGGCCGAACTTGAAACGCCATCGCCATCGCTGACAGCGGTTGTCGAACCGGCACCCATCTCTGAACCCGAATCGCCGCAGGCGGAAGCGGTGTCGGACGCGCCGCCGCAGGCTGATGCCCGTGAGATGGCAAAAGGCACCGAGTCGGAAAGCTACGCCGCCGAACGTGTGGCGCTGACCGTGGAACTCGAAAGCGCGCGCACCGGGACCGGCACACCCGGGGTCTCCCGGCCGCCAGAGTCAGTTTCATCTCCGCCGGAAACGGACGTGCAGGCGGATGCGGCTGCCGACGGTGCCGGCAAGACACCCGCCACGGAAACACTGGGCGCCGAGGTTGGCCAGGGGCTGATATCGCCGCAGGCGGGCGAGCGTGTCGCGCGCTCTTTCGAGACGTTGAATCACGCCGTGACCCATGGGCCGTCCCGCTCGTTCGATGAGATCGCCCAGGACATGTTGCGACCGATTCTGCGCCAGTGGATGGACGACAATCTTCCCGGTCTGGTCGAGCAACTCGTGCGTGAGGAAATCGAACGCGTCGTGCACCGGCGATAGCCGCTGGCGCACCGGCATTGAATTGGCTTGAATGCGACGCGGCGTGGAGCTACACCGCTGTGCGGATTTCCTTGTTCAATGGCCGGTGCGATGCTCGAGAAAAACTACGACGCTGCAAAGAGCGAACCTGAAATCGCGAAGCGCTGGGAACACGCCGACGCCTTCAAAGCGGGCGCCGGCGCGAAACCCGGCGCCGTGCCGTTTAGCATCGTCATTCCGCCCCCCAATGTGACCGGTTCGCTCCATATCGGCCACGCGCTCAACAACACTTTGCAGGATATCCTCGTCCGTTTTGAGCGCATGCGCGGCAAGAACGTCTTGTGGCAGCCGGGCATGGATCATGCCGGCATCGCCACCCAGATGGTCGTCGAGCGGCAATTGATGGAACGTCAGATGCACCGTCGCACGCTCGGCCGTGAGCGGTTCATCGAAAAAATCTGGGAGTGGAAATCGGAATCCGGCGGCGCGATCTTCAACCAGTTGCGCCGCCTCGGGGCCTCGTGCGACTGGTCGCGCGAGCGCTTCACCATGGATGACGGCCTGTCCCATGCGGTGCTGAAAGTGTTCGTCACGCTCTATCGCGAGGGGCTGATCTATAAGGATAAGCGTCTGGTCAACTGGGACCCTGCGCTGCACACGGCGATCTCCGACCTCGAAGTCGAGCAGATCGAGACCAAGGGCCATTTGTGGCATTTCCGCTATCCGCTGGAGGACGGGGTGACGTACCGCCATCCGGTGGCCTTCGATGAAGACGCCAGGCCGACCGAATGGGAACAACGCGACTATCTGGTTGTCGCCACCACCCGTCCGGAGACCATGCTCGGCGATACCGGCGTTGCTGTGCATCCGGACGACGAACGCTACAAAGAGATTGTCGGCAAACATGCCGTTCTGCCGCTGGTCGGCCGCCGGCTGCCGATCGTCGCCGACGAGTATCCCGATCCGGAGGCTGGCACGGGCGCCGTGAAAATGACCCCGGCGCACGACTTCAACGACTTCGATGTAGGCAAACGCGCCGGACTGCGTGTCGTCAATATCATGACGCGTGACGGACAGATCACGCTGAAGGACAATGAGGACTTCCTGGCCGATCTGCCGCCATCGGACATGCTGGACCGGACGCTGCAGGCGTATGACAGCCAGGACCGTTTTGTCGTGCGCGAGGCAATCGTTGCGCGTATGGAGGATCTCGGTCTGCTCGACAAGGTCGAGGATCACACCCACACGGTTCCGCATGGCGATCGCGGCGGCGTTCCGATCGAGCCCTATCTGACCGACCAATGGTATGTCGATGCCAAGACGCTGGCGCAGCCGGCCATCGCCTCGGTCCGCGAAGGCAGGACCCGGTTCGTGCCGAAAAGCTGGGAAAACACCTATTTTGAGTGGATGGACAACATCCAGCCCTGGTGTGTCTCGCGCCAGCTTTGGTGGGGCCATCAGATCCCGGCCTGGTACGGGCCGGACGGGGCCGTTTTTGTTGCCTATTCGCAGGCGGAGGCGGCCGCTGAGGCGCGCGACCACTATGGCGCGGATGTCGAACTGGTGCGCGACGAGGACGTGCTTGACACATGGTTTTCCTCCGCGTTGTGGCCCTTCTCGACCCTCGGCTGGCCCGACGAGACACCCGAGCTGAAAACCTATTATCCGACCGCCGTTCTGGTTACGGCTTTCGACATCATCTTTTTCTGGGTTGCCCGTATGATGATGATGGGGCTGCATTTCATGAAGGATGCGGACGGCAACCCGGCCGAGCCGTTTCACACCGTCTATGTCCATGCCCTGGTGCGTGACAAGAGCGGCGCCAAGATGTCGAAATCGAAGGGCAATGTGATTGACCCGCTCGTCTTGATGGATGAATACGGCGCCGATGCGCTGCGTTTCACGCTGGCGATCATGGCCGCTCAGGGCCAAGACGTGAAGCTCGATCCGCAACGGGTTGCCGGCTACCGTAACTTTGCGACCAAGCTTTGGAATGCCGCCCGCTTCGCCCAGATGAACGGCGTCAAGCCGCAGGCTGATTTCGATCCACTGGGCGTCAACCTGACCATCAACCGCTGGATCCTGACGGAACTGTCCAACACGGTTGAGCAGGTCACTGCCAATATCGAGGCCTATCGTTTCAACGATGCCGCATTGGCCGTCTACCGGTTCGTCTGGAACCTGTTCTGCGATTGGTATCTGGAATTGCTGAAGCCGGTGATGGCCGGTGAGCACGAGGCGGCGAAAAAAGAGGCCCGGGGCTGTGCGGCCTATGTGCTCGACGAGATCTACAAGCTGCTGCACCCGTTCATGCCGTTCATCACCGAGGCCTTGTGGGATCGGGAAGGCGGCCGCAGAGGGCTGTTGTGTCACGCGTCCTGGCCTGTGCCGGGCTACCGGAATGAGGAAGCGGCGGACGAGATCAACTGGTTGGTCGAACTGGTGTCGGGGCTGCGCTCGGCACGGGCTGAGATGAACGTGCCGCCATCGGCCAGGGCGCCGCTGGTCGTGGTTGGTGCGAGCGATGAGATGTCGCTCTGGTTGTTGCGCCACGATCCGGCGATCAAGCGGATGGCGCGCGTCGAGGATATCGTGCTCGAACAGGACGTCCCTAAGGGGTCGGCTCAGATCGTCTTACGCGAGACCACTTTCTGCCTGCCGCTCGGCGCGCTGATCGACCTGGCGGCCGAGAAGGCCCGGCTTCAAAAGGCACTCGGCAAATTGGACGCCGATATCGACAAGATCGGCAAGAAGCTCAACAACGAGAAATTCGTCGCCAATGCCCGGCCCGACATTGTCGAAGGCGAGCGGCGCAAGCTCGGCGAATTGACGGCGCAAAGCGAGAAGCTCACGGAGGCCCTCGGGCGAGTCGAGGAGGCCGGGTAGGCCGCGGCTTTAAGGCGAACGCATCCTATCGGGGGTCGGGACGATGGTTTCGGCCCCTTGTTTTTTCGGGAACCGCCATCGGAAATCCACTTGTGGCGATTCGGCAACACTTTTTTTGCAAAGGTTTGATATGACCTCTCTGGACCCGGCGTCGCCCATTTAACGCCACAAAACCGGGGCATCCGTCGCCACGGCGCGGATGTCTTCTTTGATTTCTGTTGCAGCCCGTTTCGAGGAACCCGATGGACGTAAAGACCTTCGACAAATCTAAGCTCCCCAGCCGCTACACCACGTCGGGTCCGGCGAGAGCGCCGCACCGTTCCTATCTTTATGCCATGGGTCTGTCGGCCAAGGAGATCAACCAGCCGTTGGTCGGGGTGGCCAGTTGTTGGAACGAGGCCGCGCCCTGCAATATTGCGCTGATGCGCCAGGCCCAGGTGGTCAAGAAGGGCGTCGCCGCCGCGAATGGCACGCCACGCGAGTTCTGCACCATCACGGTCACGGACGGCATTGCGATGGGCCACCAGGGTATGAAGTCGTCGCTTGTGTCGCGGGATGTGATCGCCGACTCCGTGGAGTTGACCATGCGCGGCCATTGTTATGACGCACTGGTCGGACTTGCCGGCTGCGATAAGTCGTTGCCGGGGATGATGATGTCGATGGTCCGTCTCAACGTGCCGTCGATCTTCATCTATGGCGGCTCCATCCTGCCGGGCACCTTCCGGGGGCGCCAGATCACCATTCAGGACGTGTTCGAGGCCGTCGGACAGCATTCGGTGGGCGACATGTCGGACGAGGACCTGGCCGAGATCGAGCAGGTCGCCTGTCCTTCGGCCGGTTCCTGCGGGGCGCAGTTCACCGCCAACACCATGGCGACGGTGGCAGAGGCGATCGGCCTTGCCTTGCCCTATTCCTGCGGTGCCCCGGCGCCCTACGAGATTCGCGACCGCTTCTGCCACGCAGCCGGCGAAAAGGTGATGGAGCTGATTGCCCGCAATATTCGGCCGCGCGACATCGTTACGCGTCAGGCGCTCGAAAACGCCGCGGCAGTCGTCGCTGCTTCCGGTGGCTCCACCAACGCGGCGCTGCATCTACCGGCGATCGCCCATGAGTGCGGCATCGCGTTCGATCTTTTTGACGTTGCGGAGATTTTCAGGAGAACACCCTATATCGCCGACCTGAAGCCCGGCGGCCGCTATGTCGCCAAGGATCTGTTCGAGGCAGGAGGCATCCCGCTGCTGATGAAGAGCCTGCTGGACGGCGGATATCTGCATGGCGATTGCATCACGGTTACAGGGCGCACGCTGGCCGAGAACATGGAGCATGTCGCCTGGAACGACCAACAGGATATCGTGCGTCCGGTGAGCGATCCGATCACCCGGACGGGCGGCGTTGTCGGCTTGGAGGGCAATCTGGCGCCGGAAGGCGCGATCGTCAAAGTCGCTGGAATGGCCAATCAGAAGTTCTCCGGTCCGGCGCGCTGTTTCGATTCCGAGGAAGCGTGTTTTGAAGCTGTGACCAACCGCGCCTATGAGGCGGGCGATGTCCTTGTCATCCGCTATGAGGGCCCAAAAGGCGGTCCTGGCATGCGCGAGATGCTGTCCACGACCGCGGCGCTTTACGGCCAGGGCGTCGGCGACAAGGTAGCGCTGATCACTGACGGCCGGTTTTCCGGTGCGACCCGCGGCTTCTGCATTGGCCATGTCGGACCTGAGGCGGCTATCGGGGGACCGATCGGATTGTTGCGGGATGGCGACATCATCGACATCGACGCGGTCGCCGGCACGATCGATGTGCAGCTCAGCGACGACGAACTGGCAGCGCGGCGGGAGGCCTGGAGGCCGCGCGAAACGGACTATACCTCGGGTGTTCTTTGGAAATATGCCCAGACGGTGGGAACCGCGCAGAACGGCGCCGTGACCCATCCGGGAGGCGCAAAAGAAAAACAGTGTTATGCAGATATCTAGTGTGATGTTTGGGCGCGTTTCTGCCTGTCTTGTTGCGTTGTCTTTGGTGGCGGCGACCCCGTGTGTCGCCTTCGATCCGGATTCGGGCATAAATGAGAAATCCGGGCCACGCGTTCTCTTCAAATTCGGTTTCTCGGCATACAAAAAAGGCAAGAAAGACGACGCGGCCGAGGCCTATCGACATGCCGCGGAACAGGGCCATCGCGGTGCCAGTTGGGCGCTCGCCAATATGTACGCCGACGGCGACGGTGTGGTCGAGGACGACTACGAGGCCTTCAAGATCTACGATCAGATCGCCCGGCAGGGCGTGGAGCCCGGATCGCAGGACATCGGCTATTTTGTCAATGCCCTGATGGCGCTCGCCGGTTATTACCGGCTCGGTATTCCCGACAGCCCGGTCCGTCCGGATCTCGCCCAATCGCGCCAGCTTTATTTTCATGCTGCATCCGCGTTCGGCGTTCCCGAGGCGCAGTTCCAGCTCGGGCGCATGATCCTTCTGGGGCAGGGTGGTGAAAGCGATGCCCGCCGGGCCAAGAAATGGTTGAACCGGGCCCGCAAGGACGGCCATCCCGGCGCGTCGGCGCTGTTTGGAGACATGATCTTCCAGGACGGCCATACGGTTCGCGGTCTGGCTTATATGACCGTCGGGCTCGAGCGTGCCAGTGTCGCCGACCGGGAATGGATCCGCCCGATGCACGAAAGGGCCTTTTCCGTGGCGAATGAAGACGAGCGCCGGACGGCCTTGCAACTGGCCGATGATATCCTCGCTAAGACGGACGGCTAGAGTATCCGTTTTGATCAAGCTAGTTTTGTCGCCCACATTCTGTCAGCCTTGATGAGTGCATTTGCCATTTCGATGAGCTTTCGCATGATGGCTGTGAGTGCGACCTTCTTGGGTTTTCCGGCTGTGACCATGGCTTGATATTTCTGTTTGAGATCGGGATTGAAGCGGATGGCGACCAGCGCCGGCATATAGAGGGCATCGCGCAGGAATTTTCGACCGCCCTGTATGAATGCCTTGCCTTTCCATTTGCCCGATTGGCGTGTCATGGGTGCCAGGCCGGCCAGTGCGGCGGCT